>JACCDX010870846.1_pt1 | contig 96286 bp, 87 predicted proteins | sample 7449681 | NCBI WGS metagenome assembly JACCDX01 (sample SAMN15323450, study PRJNA562643) | freshwater metagenome | isolation source: river surface water | place: USA:Blue River Watershed | collected 2017-08-18 | reverse complement strand
GCTTTCAGAGCTTGCACCCAAACCGGTGATTTACCACGGCCCGTCCAAGTTTGACTGGCATCGGCTGGATTCCTGTACTTGGGTGCCACTTTGCCCCTTGAACCGGGGTTTTTGGCTGCACCAGGTGCTTTGGATTTGGCAGACTTCTTTTTGCCCGATCCCAAGGCCGCTGTGATGTCCGCCGCCGTTAATCCGGCATCTTTGGCAATGGCCAATATTTTTTCAATGGCGCGCGAATGGGTTCGGGCTTGCAAGGCTTTTTCACGCTTTTCAAGCGCTTCACGCTCTTTGCGCAATTTCGCCAACTGTGATGCAACGGAAGTAGCCATGGCAATAAACTCCTATATATGGTGGTTGACACTTAGAAAATCATGGGATAACGCCAAAAATTATAAACCCATGTTGAATATGGTGTCCATTTAACGGAAATAAATAAATATCTCTATGGATGCCATTCCCGGCCCTGATGCACCAATAAAGAAAGGGGGGAAAATATTTAAATGATGGTCACTGCTCAGTTTGCCCAAATAAATTGGACATTCTGTTCAAGTCACCCTCTTCTCTCATGATTTCTTGCATTAATTCGGGCAGAGGGAGTTTTCCCCAACGAACTGCTTTTTTGACCAGATAAGGGGTCGGGCTGTGGGGTTCACGTTTTTGCAAATAGGCTGCAACAGCCTCCAGGGTGGCGTAGGCTTCATCACGGCTTCGCCATGGACCATTGACAGAAACCAAAGGCGTATCCCCGCTGACATCTTCGTCTTTCATCTCATTCACTCTTTCACGTTCTTGCGCGCTGTGGGGGTTCAATTCGGGTATGGCCGAGGGATCTGGTTTTGTACTGCTCCTGACTCTGTCGGTCAAAGTCTCTAAAACTTTTTCCACATGCCCCAATGTTTGGAACAGTTTGGATAAATTGGGGGCATCAGAGTTCAACTGCTCATCCAATAAAGTCTTGATTTGATTCAATGTCTTTATGGAATTTTGGGCCGCATCCAGCTGCAGCAACAGCAATTCATTGAACGGTCCGCTTTGGGCAATGCCGATCAGTTCAGTGCGATAAATCGGTTCAAATTCTGTTTCGCTCTTTTCATTATGGTCCTTGGGCCGGAGTGGGTCTTGGGCATCCACTTCCAACGCGGTCAATTTATCCCATTCGGCCAAAGTAATTTTGGATGGCGTTCGGTTGAATACGGCCAATAAAACCACATGGACCCTCAAACTCACAGACAGCGACTCACTGAGCCACTCAAACGGTGATTTTCGAGGTTCGGCATCACCGTCAATGATTTGAGGATGCAGGTGATCCCAAAATTTTGTGAGCATGCCGTGAAAAAGAGCAAGACCGGTTTCTAGTCCTTTGATGCCATGCGTGCGCATCCAGGCTTCGGTCAACCACGCCATCAACTGCAAATCTTTGCTCTGATGGCGCAATGCGTCCAAACAAGCCGACTCGATGAATCCCCAATCCGCTTTCTTTAATGGGCGCTCCCATTGCCGCATGGGCAAATGGGGGTCGTCCTCTTCCCTCGCCAGTCTGATATCGGTGAACAAGCTGTCATACCGCAAAGAAACACCACAGGGCGCTTGCGCAGACAGAGGTAGCAGCAATTCATCCAGCAAGGATGTGGCGTTGTCGATCATGGGGAGTGGCTCAGGGCGAAGCCCAATCAGGCGCTTTGCTTGGAAAAACAGATGGCCATGGTAACAAGGACTTTTTGCCAACCGCACTCAAACCAATGCGCATGAATACTTTTGCAGGCATTTCGCTGGCACTTTGCTTTGCAACATCCGCGACGGGTGTCAGAGCGAATTCAAATTTCAACAATTGCATGCGCGAATCACCCCTGCCAAAACGGTCGGGCTCGCGGTGCGCAGAAATGAAACTGAACAAGGCCCACACATCCGTGAATCGGTAAGTGACCGTTTGATCTTCCACAAAAGTGAATGCTTGGTTGAGATCAGATTTAGGTTTTAAAGGGCTGTCTTTGGCCACACGCAATGACAAACTGATGGGGGTACCGGGTTCCCAAAACAAGGTTTTGGCATTGGAATCGCGCGAACGCAGCATTTGATTGCCCGACGAAAGAACCCACTCAATGATTCTTCCCCCCTCTTTTTCCTCGGCTTGATTGCTTCTGAAATCCACCGTCAGATCGTATCCAGCGACGGTTGCTGGCTCCGCCGGGAACAAGGGTGCCAACAGTTGACGAACTCTGATGAATTGTTCTTCAAATTTTTTCACGCTGACCGGGGTGATGAATGGCTTGGCACCCGAACCGTTGGCCGTTGTATCACCCAATGCTTTGTGGGCTTTATCAAAATTGCTCAATACCGCAGACACATCATCGATATCTGCGGACAGCAATTCAAACCTGGGGGACAAACCGCTGGGTGAGGTGTGCGAAGGTGCAGCCACTGCTTTGAATGGGGCGCGGTTGGCCAGATCGCGGTTGAATAAATTGGCAAATCGCGCCCAAGATTCCTTGCGATCATTTTCTTTGAGGGCCAGACATCGCTGGGTCAATCCCATTTGCAAAGATTGCTGCCTGTCCGAAAAATAATCAAAGCTGCGTCGGCCTGTGCTTATTTTTTGCAACCGCTCCAAGCAGTTGGACACTTCAAAATCATTGCCAGCATTCAAGATAAATTGGGTCAACGTGCTCAACGTGCTGGTGGGGCTTTTGATTTTGAAACGCGACACTTCAGCGGCCATGCCACTCCACTTGATCACCAAGGGATGATTGGGTTGCAAATTGGTCAAAGTTTGTAAGAGAGGCTCTGCTTCTTTCGCAGTGTTCTCGATGTAGCTGATTTGCTGGGCCACATAAGCGGCCAATCCTGAGGCATCCGGGGTGTCAAAAGCAGCCAGCACCGGATTCCCGGATCCGTTCCAATTTTTGAAATCCACCTCTTTGGGCATCAATATAAAGGCTTGATTGAATGAATCGTCAAGCACTTTCAGTCGGGCAATCACATCCCTGGAAATCATGCCCCGCAAAGAACTCACGGCCTCACTGGCACCCAGGTCTGTCAACAGCGAAACCAGTTTCGATAAACGCGCTTGCTCAGCTTCTTGCAAAGAAACTTGATTGATGGGTCGGATGGTGACAGACATGGCCTGAGAAGTTGATTCCAGCACTTTAGAAGCCAAAGCACCGTAAACAAATCGAGAAGCCTGTTCCCTCAAACTGGCCGGGAATTTTTGAAGCAAATCACCCTCTAGACTGCGCTTGACATCTGCATATGTCAGCGCTTGGTCCAATCGCTGTCGATCCCAACTGACCGCGGAGTTGGATGGAACATCGGCCAACTTTCTTGGAAAATTATTTTTGACATAAGGCAATGCCAGCATTTTGCTCATGCTCTCCATCAACGCCTGCCGGTCCGCATTGAAGTCCCATTGGCTTTCTTTTTCTATCCACTCCAACTTGCCAACCATTGAGCCCGCATTTTCATGGTTGATGTTGTCCCATTGGTCTAAAAATTTGGTGAAGCTGGTGTTCAATCTTTTTTGGGCTGCGTCAACTGCCGCACTGCTCAACAAATCGACTCCCCGAGCGGTTTGCATCAATTTGTCATAGTTCACGCCAAACTGCGGCGCTCTGCGTTGAATCCATATCCCTTTGCCAGGCTGGAGAAAAGCAGATTGGCTCTTCAATTGCTCTGAAAATTCATTCCAGGCTTGGTAGCCCAAGGTTCCATCAAAGGCCGAGGTGGCTTCAATGCTGACTTGTGCAATCAACTCCGAATACCTGGCCTCGACGATGAGCATGCTGTTTTTTTGCAATGCCCCCTCTAAGAAGGCATCGTACATTTGTCCAAAAGCACAGGTCGATGCCTGTTGCAGTGAATTGCGGTCAATCAGCCCGCCACTGGCCACACTGTTGCGAAAAATGTTTGCGATCTGGTTGGTGTTTCCATTCAATTCAACACCCATCAGCACTTTGACCACCAAACGCAAATCCTCTCCACTCGCTGGAGAGGATTTGTCTGTCAGCCGCATCAAACTTGCAATCACGCGCTGCAATTCCTCTGCACGCCGCACGTATTGCTCCAGCATGACAAATTCAACTTGCTCGTCGGGATCCACTGGGCGGGAGCCCACTGATGCGATTCTTTCAATCCATGTTTTGGGCAAAGAACAATTGGACGAATAGACCAATGCACCGTTAGACGGGTCGATGGTGGCCCCCGTCATTTCTGCCACAGCGGCATTCAGGCTAAGCCGTATGGGGTCAAAAGCGGTTTTGGCAAAGCCCTCTGCAATGCGTTTTTGAACCCTGTGGTTGAGGTCATCAATGGATGACCAAGAGCCTGGCATGGTCAATGCCCACAAAGAACCTGTGTTCAAAGAATCCAGCAATTTGAGCGTATTGAGCGCGCGTTCTTTGCTCAACTCAAGATCAACGTTCTCGTCTTTGCTTCGCCGCAAAGTGTTGGTGGCCTCTTGGTTGAATTGCTCGATCACGCCAACCAACTCACCAGCGAAATAATTGATCTTGATAGCCCCCAGACCCAAGCCAAGCAACCAAATGGAAATAAATGCACCAGTGCCCCATTTGACAGCTGCATGCACCGTCGGATGGCGCAGTTTTTGGGTGCGCGAAGCCCGCACCAATCCATTTTCAGCAAATATTTTTTTCTCAAACAGATCCCGCAGGAACGCAGGCTCAACCGCCGGTCGGATCTGAAATTCATTGGGCATCCCAGAGGGCATTGGCAGTGCATGCGTGCCTTGCAGCAATTGGGCCGCATCACTGCAATCGCCTGTGAGATAAAACCCACGCAGCATGAATGGGTCATGGTAGGCACTCGGCCGCATGAGCTCATCCATGAAAACATGCAAGCCCTCGCGCAATTTATTGATTTCCGAGGGCAAAAGAAAATAATCAGAACTGTCTTTTTGGGCCACTTCGATGGCACTCAACTCCATGCACGCATCTGCAGACATGGAGATAATTTCATCCATGCCTTGATCTATCCAGCGGTCCTGGTAGGGCGCAGACAGTTCAAAAGGTGATGACCAGCCCAATATGCTGCGCCGCAGGGGTGACGGCAATGAGGATGCAAAACCTGCAAATCCCGGAATGGCTTCACAGCCATCGATCACCACATACAAGGGAAATTGAAGTGCAAATCGATTTTGCGCAAGCCATAGCGACTTATTGAGTTTTTTGGCCAAGTCCGTGATGGCGGATTTGTTTTCAGCGTTGGATTGAAGCAGCAGGGAAGCCGGCAAGCTGTAAACAATGGCATCAAATGGCCTATCGGGTCGATAAGCTCGGCAAAGACTCAATAACTCATCCCATATGCCGTGGCTGTCTGGGTTGCTTTGATCACCCAATTGGTCCGACTTCAACTGAACCGCAATGCCTTTGTCGAAAAAGCCCCAACCAATGCCATCTTTGGACGACACCGAAGAAGTGTCGGTACCCAATGCACTTTGCAACCCACTGGCGGTCAATGGCAAGCCATGGCTGCCTCCCCCATTGACCACCAATGTCCACGACAGGTTATAACGTTCTGATCTTTGGGCAAGACCGCTTTCAATCAAGCCAACAGCCTGTCGGAAAGAGTGCTTGAGGGTCTTGACCGGCATCAACACAGCAGCCGATGCCGCTTTGACACTTTGCTGCGAGGGCAGTCCATGTTTGTGTGCCACCTTGAGCAAAAAAAACAAACCCAACAGCAGTGCAATGGCCACCACCGACCAGGTGATCAGCCATGCATTTTCAAAAATGAAATTCAACATAAGGTCACATCTTGAACAGAAGACACGTCGTGGATGCTCACACTGCCAACGGTGGTTTCAAGTGACTTGCGCACCGGCCAAGACTGCCAAAGCCACACAACTTCAGAAAGAATCAGCATGCCAAGCACCACCAAAATAAGCCGGATCCAGGATCGACTCAATCTGGGTAAGCGATGGGCTGAATAATCGGACAAGGTGCTCTCGTAAGGCAATTCGGACAATCGGCGGTCCGCACCGTTGAGTTCAGCTTGTCGCTGAAAAATAAACATGAAAAGATCACTGCGATATCGTGCCAACATGCTCACGTCGTCAGCCCCCCTGAATTGGCCTTGGAACCCCAAGGAAATCACATAGAGGTATAGCTTGGCCAATGGGCGCTGCGAAGGCTCGCGAATGGACAGCAGTTGATCAATTTGTCTGAACAACTCCTCTCCGGCATGGCTGGACTTGAAAAGCTTGGTTTCCAACAGTTCATGCCGCCAATGCTCACGACCTGCCCAATCCGAATTCAACAAAATTTCATCGGCCAGAACGGCTTTCAAATAACGCGCTTGGGGCTCATGCTCCAAAGCAATCGACCCACCAATTCTTCTGGCTTCTAAGGTATGCAATTCAATCAATTGAAGCAAATCTTTGCTCAAAGTTTGAGCCGCTTCGGCGGCATCTGATTCGCTGACCTTCAAAATCAGCTGCGAAGCCCGTTGCAATACTTGATAGAAGTCTCGAAATTGCACTGAGGCCAGGTCTTGCCCACCAGCCATCGGGCTGATGATTCCTGATTGGTGCAGCGAAAGATTTGCCGACGACATGATGGATCAATCCCGGGTTGAAATTAGTGAGCGGCTTTCTCGAACAACACGATTTCCCGTGGCCTTGGAAAAAGCTTTTCTTCATTCACATTGCTGATCAACAGGGGTTGGTCCGCCACAATGAATGTTTCCCTGAGCTCCACAGAAAAAATGGTGTAGCCAGAACTGGAGCGCAACCCCAAAGACTCCACTTGGTCCACTTTTTTGCGGGCCACACCCAACACACGACGGTCACTCAGCAAGGTCCAAACCGTTTGCGAGCCAATCACAGCGCCATTCATCCACTGCGTCAATTCGGCATCCGACTGACCGCGCAAGCCCACATAAAACTCAGACCCTTTGGGCAGGTTTTCTCCCGGCAGAGAAAAAACATGACCGTCAAATCCAAACACAACGGTTCGCCATTCTTGGCTGACCTCGCCCATCAAATCTTCAATTTCGTCCATCACGGGGCCGAAAGAGCTGGCAGGATCTGCATGCTGCCATCGGGGCACTTGAATGGGCACTGAGCCGGGTCGCAGTGTGCTCAATGGTCCCAATTGATTGCAAAGCACCATGAACAACAAAAATGGCGGTATTTCATTGCAAGCCAGTAAGGCTTGTAATTCAGACAGCGCCTTGACCAGCACCGCCAATTTATTGCGCTGCTCCAATGTTTCCAATCGCTCTTCCAAGCGCGATGAAGGGGTGCTGGTGAGCTTTGCCAAAAACAATGATTTGATGCGCAACTGTGTGACGATGTGCGAGCATCTCTCACAAATCGGGTGATCCAAAGTCAATCGCAAAAGGGGCGGCAAAGCGGCCCCCGTCCGATAAACCTCGTTGTCTTTGCGCACGGACAGCAGACGCATCGATTGGTACAAAGCAGAGGGTTTGTCCCCCGCCAACAATGTCAAGTTGTAGGCCATGCGGGGCAAGTCGATGGGCAATGCCTCAGACACTTCGTCTTGCACAGCCGGCGCATCAATGCCGCGAAATCGGGTGACTTCACCCGGCAAATTCAGTGCGCGGTTGACACCCAAAGCGATATAAACATTCAATTCACCTTTGGCAAACTCATCATCCCAATCCGCCAAATTGAGATCCAATGCTTGCTGCTGATCTTGATCGGCCACATACACCACGGGCGTGCCATCCGGAAAAATCGCCTCCAAGCGTTTGATGCGAAGCAATCCATTGACCAATGAACTTTGATCACATTCAAATGACTTGACACCCCAGGCCAAGGCATTGGCGCTCAAAGACTGCCATGCAATCAAGGTGTCAACTCTGGCCGACTCTTGTTGGAAATGTTGCGGGGAAAGCAACATGCCTTCGTGCCATTGGATGTGCGGTAGGGGTGCAGTGTGGGACATGTGAATCTTCAAAGTTTGGAATTGGCAGGCACTGTTAAAACCTTAAAACCCTTGGCATCGAGCTTGATGATCTGAGAGGCTTGGGTCAATGGCAGAGCGCTTTTGTGATCACCAGGACTTGAATAATTGGCAAATACAAAGACACCCATGGCATTGAATTTCGAATAATCGGTTTTCCCCAGGTTCACCGTCTGGCCTGGGACCAACTCCAAGGAAATGACATTCAAACCATTGGAGAAGGTGCGCACCATGGAATCGCGGGCGGTGAACCATTTGGCTGCGGTCAGGTCTTGAACCATGGCCTGCAGCTCTGGGGTGGCTGCAAAAACGATGTCCAGTTCCAATGCGGTATTCGAGTTGGCATCCGCAGATGCCTGCAACACCAAGGCCGACCAATTCGGTGCTTGGGCTTTAACGGCCTGATCATTCTTGGATGAGCCCCATAAAGAACAAGCCGAAACCATGCAACCCGCGAGCACCACCAGCAGCACGGAATGGATGCGGCCCTTGGGTTGGGTGAGAAAAGAAAAGATGCGGTTCATGCGGAGTGAATCAAAGTAAACCTTGAACATACATTCACGGGGCTTTTTTCTCTTGAACGGGTGTCAGGGGCTGAACGGCCGTTTGAACATTGGCAGCCCCTTGTTCGATGTTTTTCAGCACATCTGGCTTGGCACCGACGGGTTCTTTGAGCCCTGTTGTCATGTGCTTTTTGCCGACTTCGAACCCAATGAAAAAAATACAGGTCACAAACAAACAAAAAAGGATGGAAAAAATAAGCATCCATCGCTGCGTCAAACTGAAGTGATATTCCATGGAACACTCTCTATTTCACCGAGACTGTGAATTGACCAGGCATGCTGATCTCAATCACACCGCCCCAGGTGCACATCAATTTGGAGGAGTCATTCAAGGTGGGCAACTTGCCCAACATTTGGGTCGGTGAGCCCGGCATCCACGGGGCCATGGTCATGGGGATGCATGGCATGGGGGTCAAGGCACCCAATGCCGCTGCCGTTGCAGCGGCCACCATGGGGTTGGCCATCGACTGACACATGCCAAAGGGCATGATGTTGACCAGTGGTTTGTTGTCCATGATGTTCGCATCAGGCACCTTGGTCATGACCATATTGACCGGCATCACCATCAAAGTCCCCGGGGCAACCCCAAAGCTGCATTTCAACATGGCACCCATGCAAACTTGATTGGCCATTATTTGCCCCGCACCATGGCTTCTAGGCGATTCAAAATAGATGCCTCAGAGGTCTCTGAGTCGACTTCTTTGCCTTTGGGGTCAAACCGCTTAGGGGCTTGCATGGGGGCACCATCTTTGTAGTGGTATGCCTCCATCACTTTTCCATCCGGCCAAAAACGCGTCAATGGGCCGTGCAGCACATTGTTGACATAGTTTGCCGTTTGCGTGATTTTTTCGTTGCGGTCATAGTCAATGGACAGGCCATCGAGCAATCCATTTTTATAGGTGGACTGTCGCACGACCTTGCCCTCCAAATAAAAAATCGCCGGTCCCTCGATTTCTCCATTGAGAAAATTCAATTGGGTGCTGATGTGTCCGGCTGCATCAAAGCTGGTGCATTCACCAGAGGCCTTTCCTGCCGAAAAGCTTTGCTTGAGAACACATTGCCCTTGCGCATAAACCGTCATCTCGCCATGCGGCACCCCGGATTGGTAATGGCATTTTTGAATCGGGATTCCCTTGGGGTCAAAAATCTGTGTCAGCCCATGGAGCAAGCCATTTTCAAAGTTGGCCATCAAGCGACACACACCCTCTTCGTCAAACTCTCTCAGCAGACCGTGCAGTTGCCCATTTTTCAAGGATCCCTGGCGGTAAGGCGCGCCACTCGGGTGCAGGTTCTCAAAAGGTGAGATGTCGGCCTGCATGCTTTGCTGGCTTGGGTTGGACAAAGGTGCTTGCAAATTCATCGGCTGTTGCCCATCAGTTGATTTGCGTCATCGCGCCTTTGAGGGTCAACATGGCCCCTGCTTCGACGTTGTGCATGGCATCTGCTTTGCTGGCGATCATCGCCGCCTTGTTGTCCATTTGGACCGCAGCTTGGTTGGTGAGATTGGCCCCCGCCTTGTTGGTGAGGTTGGTACCTGCTTGGTGGGTCATGTCCGTGCCAGATTTTTGAGTCAATGTCGTACCGGCCTCATTGGCAAATGATTGGGCAGATTTGATCGCCATGGAGGCGCCGGCATCGAAGGACACATCGGCACTGGACTTGATGGCAATGGCACCTTTGACCGTGATGGTCAGCTTTCCATCGACCACCAATTCGTAGTCGCCTTTCACGTTGTGGGTGAACTTGGCGGCATTTTGGTGCGCCTCATCGCCAGTGATGTCCAGGGTCCGTGTGCCTTTGACATTGTGTGTTTCTTTGCCCGTCTGAACATCAATGGTCCGATCGCCTTTTTCAATCGTGTGGACCTCTGCCCCTTTTTTGACCGTGGTCGTCAGGGCATTTTCAATCTCTGCCAACCAATCTTTCTGGGCATGAAAATACAACTGCTCATCGTCTTTTTTATCCTCAAATCGAACGATGTTTCCAGCCGTTCCTTTTTTGGATGACCAAGTGGCAATCGTGCTTTGCGTTTGGTGATCGGGCAACTTGACAGGGGTTGCATGGGTGCCGTTGTACACACAACCGGTGACCAAGGGCCGACTGGGATCGCCGTTCAGATAACTGATGACCACCTCCTGGCCAATGCGGGGCAAAAACAATGCACCAAAACCTGCGCCGGCCATGGATTGCGACACACGGATCCAACATGAGCTGGTGTCGTCCCCCTTGCTGTCCCTGTCCCAAGGAAATTGCACCTTGATGCGGCCATATTGATCGGTCCAAATTTCTTCGCCACTGGGACCCACCACTTTGGCCGTCTCGCTGCCCCAAGCCCTGGGCAAAGGGGTGGCCTGCGGCGGTCGATATGGGGTGGCCAGCGGAAAGGCTTCGAAGCTGTTGCTGTACAGATCATCACGCGCGGAGTGATGCACCCGTCGCACGACATGCGCCACATTCAAAGCGGAAACGAAATGGTCGCTCAGTGTGAAACTGTTCCCGGCGCTCAATGCGTATGCAAAACTGTCACCCCGCAGCATGGTGGCCGTCACTTGGGCGGACTCCACCCGAATCTTGGCTTTGGCGGTGCTTTCACTGGCCACGGAAGAGCCCGTTCCAAATTCATAGATGGCACCGCTGCCCGACGAGGCGGCATTGTTGCCGCTCAAGGATGTGGCGGGGTTGATGAAATCATAGTCAGAGACGGTTGCTGATTTGAGCGCCACGCGATTTTCAGACTCGAATCTGAACACCGTGTCGATCGGGTTGGTCTGGCCCGTGCGGGGGAAAAACCGCAATGTTTTGGCACCCACACATGAAATGTGCGCCGATGGCGCATCGCCAAGGACCATGGTGTGTGAATTGGCGGTGAAAGTGAAGTAGTAATAAATGCCGAAATGTTCCATCAATCGCGAGATGAAATCGAAATCGGTCTCGTCATACTGAACGCAATAGTCAATGGCCGAATAGCTGCCGGTGGTTTTGTCTGAAAAAACAACGCCAAGGGCCGTGAGAACAGCTTTGATGATTTCAAGCACCGTCTTGGCTTGAAATATTTTTCGATTGCGGTTCAAAGTGGCCACCCACAAAGATGGCACCAATTCGGCTTGATAAGTCGCGAAGTCAACGTCGTATCCGCTTTGGATAAATCTCGAAACCATCCCATGCAAATACCGCTCGGTGCCGCCCTCGACCGCCATTTTGATGGTGAGGTTTTTTCCAACCACGCCAGCAGCTGACAAATTGGTCTTGCCAGAGCGCATGAATAAATTGATCTTGTAAAGCTCCGAAATGCCCTCTGAACCTTCGATGCTGTCCAGCAACAAGTCGTTCTCCCCCAAAGGGGAATCAATGGTCAAAAAGCCACCCGACTGAACAAAATCTGTTCTCAAGACAACGCCCTCATGGGTTTATCGGAGAACAGATAGTCAAACTGGCCCTGTCGGTTCACTTGAATGTGGACCGAGCTGAATGGCTTGAGCATGGACATCCGCTCCAAAACCATGGAAGAAAGCTCTGGCAATATGGACTGCGTCAAGATGAAGTCAATGTTGCGCGCGCCACTGTCCACCTCGGTGCAGCGCTGGGTGATCAATTCAATGACCTCTGGATCCCAAGTCAATTTGGCATGGTGGTTGGTGTCAAACCGATCGACCAATTTTTGAAGTTTTAGGCGCACGATGTTGGCTATTTGTTCGTCTCCCAAGGGGAAATAAGGCACCAACACCATTCGCCCCAGAAATGCGGGGCTGAATTCTTTGAGCAAGGCAGGCCGCATCAAATCGGTCAATTCGGTCATGGACGGTCGTCTTCCGCCTCGGCAGGCCTGGGTGATCACATCTTGTGCTGCATTCGATGTCAGAAGGATCAGCGTGTTTTTAAAGTCGATGGAAATGCCTTCACCATCTTCCATGCTGCCCTTGTCAAACACTTGGAAAAACACCTCCAACACATCCGGGTGCGCCTTCTCCATTTCATCCAGCAGCACCACGCTGTAAGGCCGTCTTCTGACCGCCTCTGTCAGAACCCCTCCTTTTCCATAGCCCACGTAGCCAGGTGGGGCACCTTTGAGGCTGGAAACAGAATGAGGCTCCTGAAACTCCGACATATTGATGGTGATCATGTTGCGTTCACCACCGTAAAGCATGTCCGCCAAAGCAAATGCGGTCTCGGTCTTTCCAACACCACTGGGCCCCACCAACATGAACACACCCACCGGTTTTTCGGGGTCATCCAGGTCCGCACGGAAGGTTCTGATGCGCCGGGCTATCGCATCCAAGGCCTCACCTTGACCCACCACACGCTCTGACAACCTGTCTTTCAAATGCAAGACGGTGTGGATCTCGTCGGCCATCATCTTGCCCACTGGAATGCCGGTCCATCCCGAAATCACATCTGCCACCGTGCGCGAATCCACACAAACGGGCACCAAGGGTTCGTCGTCTTGGATGGCTTCCAAACCCTTTTCCAATCGCTTCAATTGCTCGGTATGGCTCACGCTGTCATCGTCGAGTGGCGTTTCTTGCACGCCTTCTTGCTTGATCAGCTTGCGCAAAGCCAGTATTTCACTGACCGCATGTCGTTCGGCCGACAGTTTTTCGCTCAGTTGCAGGTGTTTGCTTTTGAGGCTGGCCAACTCCATTTGCAATGGTTTGATTTCAGCTTGACGATCCAAGCCGGTGGCCACACCGTGCTGCACCAAGCGCAGCTGGGCCTTGCAACTGGCCATTTGTTGTTCGACTTCCTCCAACACCTGGGGCTTGCCCGCTTGACCCACGGCCACCCTGGCGCATGCGGTGTCCAGCACACTGATGGCCTTGTCGGGCAATTGCCTGCCAGTGATGTAACGGTGGGACAGCCGCACTGCATCGCGAACCGCTTCGTCCAACACCTCGACATCGTGGTGCCGCTCCAGCGTGGGCACCACACCACGCAACATGTCCACCGCAACCTCAGGGGCCGGCTCCTCCACCTTGACCACCTGAAACCGCCTGGCCAGCGCAGGATCGCGCTCCACATATTTTTTGTACTCGGCCCAAGTGGTTGCAGCAATCGTTCGCAATTCACCCCTGGCCAAGGCCGGTTTCAGTAAATTGGCGGCATCGGCTTGTCCTTCTGCACCACCGGCACCGATGAGTTGATGGGCCTCATCAATGAACAAAATGATGGGAACGGGTGAGGCCTTCACCTCCGCAATGACAGATTTCAATCGGTTTTCAAATTCACCTTTGATGCCCGCTCCTGCTTGCAACAAACCCAAATCCAAGGTCCGCACCACCACCTGTTGCAAATTCGGTGGCACTGATTTTTCAACAATGCGCTGGGCAAAACCCTCCACCACCGCCGTTTTTCCAACGCCGGCCTCGCCCGTCAAAATGGGATTGTTTTGTCGCCGACGCAAAAGTACATCGATGATTTGCCGGATCTCTGGGTCTCGCCCCCGCACCGGATCAATTTTTCCAGCCTGGGCCAAGGCGGTCAGGTCAATCGTGAATTGGTCCAAGTTGGGCGTTTTGGAGTTTTCAGAACCCGCCAAACTGGGCATTTTGGGGCTGTTCAACGCCCCCTTTTCCAAGCGCTCGGCCTGCCCTGCCTCGGCCGATGCCAGGCCTGCATCCTCGGACGATGCAGACAGCAATTGGGCGAGCTGATGGCGCAGCTTTTCACGGGGAATTTCCAGCAGCAAGGGCGCGATTTCAAATGTGGTGCCTCTGACCGCATCATCTTCCAACAAAGCCAGCAAAATCGTTCCCGAACGCACTTGCTGCTGCCCCAGCAGCACCGAACTGGACAGCCAAGCCTCTTGGAACAAAGGCGCAAAAACGCCGGACATGGCTGGCGTGCCTTTGTTGCCGCGCTTGAGTTGATCCAAGCGATGCTGCAACTGTGCCAATACCTTGCCGGCATCAATATTGAATTCATTCAACAAAATATCAATGTCAGGCGCTTTCGCCTCCATCAGTTTGAACAAGAAATGTTCCAACTCGACACTGAAATGGGACTGCCCCCCACACAACTCGGCCGCCAGCCGGATGGCTTGCTTGCAGGTGGGGTTGAGCTTGGTCAGCAGTGTTCTGAGGTCAATTTTCATTTTTCAAACATCTTTGGAGACCATCAGACTGTAGGTGCATTTGCCGCACGGGTATCACCCGATAACCAAAATCGGCTGGCGACCATGGGCCTTGGTTCGACAAGCCCCTTGGCATCGACGCGCGCGTTTTTCGAAAGCCAAGAACTCAGCCCCAACCGGGGACCCTGTCGATGCCCCAGGCCATTGGGGCGATGGTGTTGGTGCTGGATGCTGATTTCCAAACACACGCGCTGGTGCGACGATTGGTGGCGGTGAATCAACCAATGGATTTTTTGGTGCAATGGACTGCCAGGCAGCAGGTTGAAAAAATCTTGGGGCATCACACCGGTCGCTTTCAGCATGATGGCACCGCCCTGATGCCAAGCCTTGCGGCCCAAGGTGGCATGGATGCCCAATGTCGATGGACTTAAGTGGTTTTTCGGGTTGCCCAGCGTGGCTTGCTCGCTCACCGGCAAGTTCAACCAAGCCCCCACGAACTGTTGTGCCTCGAAAGCAATGCCCACACGCTCTTTGAGCATGGCCAAAAGGGTCACGATGGATCGGGGAGATGAACCCACCAATGCCGCATGTTTGAGCCAAAGGGCATCTGGGCTTGATGAACCATGGGATGAACGCCCCAAACTGGCACTGGCATCGACAAAACGCCATGTGGGTATGTCCGTCAGCGGTCGAAAGCCCAGGGCAGGCTCGTATTTTTGTTTTGCACTGTAGAGAAGGTGCAATAACCGGTGATTGAAAATATCCAGGAATTCAGCCGGCGCAGGGTCTTTGTGGCGGCGGCTGCTGAGCAACATGTCGGTGAACACCAAAGGCAAAGGCCCGTTGGAACCCGCCAAACAAAAAAGCGATGAATAGATTTGGTAAGCGCCGGTATCCGCCTGTTGGATGGCATGGATATCGGACGACGGAAAACCCAGCGACAAATGCGACCGGAATTGAACCGGGTGACGCTTGAGGTCTCGGGAACTGGAGCCGTTTGGGCCCCCGTCCAAGCGCTCAATCAAACTGGCCGCTTGAAAAAGGCCAAATTGATAGGGGACATTCTTTAATTCTGAAATCAAATCAGACATTGCCAACCTGCAAAGGCAGGCCACTGCCTCAAACCCTCACCATTGCGCAGCAAGCCCAGCCTGGTGTAGGAGTTGACCGTGGTGTACAAGCCAAAAAACCTTGCCAATACCCCCGCAAAAATAAACCCAGATCCACCGACAAATGCAGACTCATCCAGATCCAGCCATATGTCGTTGCCCACACAATGGCCGCGCCATGTGTCACGCCCGATACGGGCTATGGAAGGCTTGGCTTTCAGCGATTTGATTCCCCTGATTTGCACTTGATTTTTCGATGCTTCCCCGGCGAATAAATACAACAGCTCTTTCAAATGCTGGGCAGGCTCACCGCCATGGATCAGCGAATGGTGGTTGAGTCGCAATATCTCAATCAAGGAGTAGATGGATTTGGAAGACGACAGAGGATTTCTTTGTGCCACCGGTTCATACAGGTTGTGAACCAAAATATTCGAAGAAATGGACTCGCCAATGAACCTGGAGCCCGCTTGCACCATCTCCGCCGCCCTTCGGTTGGTGCACATCAATTTGGCATACAAGACGGGCTTGCTGGGTGTTTGGTTCAAGTGTGACCGGTCTACAAAACTGATGAAAACATCCGTACCGCTGATGCCCGGTCGCAGACTTTGCTCTCTGCGGGAGTTCCAGAAGATGTGGTTCTCCGCCTCTGTCAAGCGATCGGTTGAAAAAAGATTGGGCAGGATTTGGGGTTCTTTGGCTTCTGGGTCGGAAGCAATCACAGACTCAACCGAGTGAATTTCATGGGACGTTTCGCGGTGATAGTCGGGCACCAACAAATACTCGTGCTGACGCCGCTCAAAGGTGATGGGCTCGCTGGTCTTTGGGAACAGATTGATGATGGGGACACAGCCCAGTTTGAACGTATTTTTGGTAACCGAAGACAGCACTTTGGATGCCGACTTGAAAATGAATTTGAGTGTGAAGCCACTGCCCTGGCCCAAACGCCCTTTTAAACCCTTGAGATCAAAAAACAAAAATTTGTGCGGGAAGGCAAAGTACTCTTGCAGCAAATTGAATGCAGGGTTGACGCTGCCGTTTTGCGGCAAAACCTGCTCGTCCTGCGCAAAGCCCACTTCCACCAGATGGGCCGGCGACAGGTCGGCCAATCGCTTGCCCTTTTCATCGCCAATTTCTATGCGCTCAAGATTGGACACCAGCACATCGTAGAGTGGCATGCTGATCATGAACTCACCGCTGAGGTGCAACCTCAAGCAGTCCAGGTCCAAATCCTTCAAATCAACCCCGGCATGGGTGGCAAATTTCAATACCAGTCCGCGGCTGTCTTCAATCGCCGTTGACACGATGTTCAATGGCCAAAGTTCAGCATCCCAGGTGGTTTGGAATCGGCATGTGTGGCCCGATGAAGCCAATGCCTGCAAAAAAGTGGCGCGTGGAACTTTGATGCCCGCCATGACCTTGCCTTGGTTGGCATCGAGTGTCATGTGCGCAATGCCCATCGAAGGCGTGGGCCGGGTCAAACTCGGGCAAATGTTCTCCAAAATGGCCAATGCAGCCGTGGGAAATTCCCGGTCAATTTCCCTTTGCACGCGCGCCGTCAAAAAGGCAAAAGACTCAATGATTCTTTCGGTGTGTGGGTCTTTCGACTCGGTCGCATTGAAGGCCAAGCGTTGCGCGACTTTGGGATAGCGCTGCGAAAATTGATCGCCACTTTCACGCAGATACGCCATTTCTCTGCGGTAATAGTCCACCAAATCGTCCTGAATATTTGAATGATTCATGCGATTTTTCACGCCGCCTCAGGCTGCAAGACCAACTCAACTTGACCGGGGTGCAAATGAAACGATGGCGCAAACCGGAGGGTTTGCTCACCAAAGATGACTGCGGCCTGAATTTCCACTTGAACAGACTTGAAATCATCGGGGTCCGACACGGCATTGACCCGCACTTGTTTGAGCCTGGGCTCATACAGTTTGATCGCATGCTGGATCAACTGCGCCAGTCTTTGCAAATCTTTCTTGGCGTTGGACGACAAGGTGCTGATGGCGGGCAAACCGTAATTCATCACATGCCCGGATGAGCCCATGTACTCGTCGATGGTCAGGTCGCAGCGTGTGTTGAGCAACCTCGACAAATCCAACAGCAAAGACTTTTGAAAACCCCTGGCATCCAAATAAACACCATTGAGGACTGCAAAATCAGCCCCGCACAAGCGATCAAAAAAAGGGGCGATGGATGAAGCAACTGTGCGGTTCATTTCAACAAATCATTGGTGCTTTGACAGCCCACAAAGCCAAGACTTTGAAATTAAAAATCAGTCAGACTTCATCGTCTCTAAGTTCCAATTCCAAGTGGCCGTTCCCTTTTGGGTCGAGTCTGACTTTTGCTGGGTGAAGTCACATTGGATTTTGGTGAAGTTGATAGAGAAAGAATCCGAAGGTATGCCACCACCACCAGAGGTGCTGATGTGTGAAATCATGCCGTTGGTCATGGTGTAGGTGAAGAAGTTCATGTAGGTGCCGTTTTCAACACGGCCCACATTGAGCTTGATGGTCCCCAGTTTGGAGCCCTGGGTACAGGCTTTGTACAAAGCCGTGGTCGACAGATCTGACATTTTTGTAAAGCTGAGCTCCGACAAAATCGGACGGCCTGCCGTTCTCTCCGTTTTCGCGCTGTCTTGTTGCAAAGGGATGGATGCACTGTGAGAAAAGGAATTGACAATGATTTTGTCGGCATAACCCGTGATGGTCGAATTACCGGGGATGCTGTCAATGCAAAGAATCAGAACGTCGGACATTTAAATCTCCAAAAAACAGGTGAAAGCCCGCTGAGCGGGCTTGCAAAAAAGGGTCAACCAGCCGCAGCAGGCAACTCAGCCACCAAACGGATGGAGGTTGTCAGCTCTTCCATCTGGAAGTGTGGGCGCAAGAACACGGTCGCTTGGTAGGAGCCAGGGCGACCGGCCATCTCCAACACATCCACACGGCCTTCGGCCAGGGGGAAGCGGGCTTTCTCACCTTGTGTGGCATTGGCATCGAGCAACACATATTGGGACAACCAATTGTTCAAATAGCTCTCCACCGAATCCTTGGTTTGGAAGCTGCCAATCTTGTCGCGCATGATGACCTTGAGGTAGTGCGCAAACCGCGAAGCGGCCAACACATACGGCAAGCGTGATGACAAGGCGGCATTGGCATTGGCCGCATCCAGGTTGTAAACGCGCGGCTTGTTGGTGGTTTGGCCACCGAAAAACGCGGCAAAGTCCGAGCCTTTGGAGTTGACGATCGCGATAAAGCCCAGGTCATTGAGTTCTTTTTCACGCCGATCGGTGATGGTCACCTCTGTCGGGCACTTCAAAACGATATCGCCATCGTCGGTCTTGAAGGTATGGGCGGTGAGGCCTTCCACTTTGCCGCCACCTTCCACGCCACGGATCGCCGTGGTCCAGTTGTATTTGGCAAATGCGTCTGTGATGCGCAGGCCAAGCTGGTATGCGGCATTGCCCCACAGGTATTTGGAGTGATCGCGGCCATCCACATCTTCTTCAAAATTAAAGCTCTCAACCGGCTTTGTTTTTGAACCATAGGGCAAGCGGGCTGCATAACGGGGCAGCACCAAAGACACATAGCGCGAGTCTTCCGAATCACGGAAGCTTCTCCATGTGGCCAGTTCGGCACTCTCGAAAATCTTTGACAGGTCGCGCGGCACGCCCAAATCGGTGAAGGACGTCATGTCGAACATGGTGGGGGCCACGGCTGCGATGAAAGGGGTGTGGGCCGCTGCAGCCACTTTGGAGATGCGCTGGAGCAGCGCCATGTCTTGCGGATGTCTGCCAAAAAAGTAGTCGCCAATCAGCAGCGAATAGGGGTTGCCACCGAAGGTGCCGTACTCTTCCTCATAAACCTTCTTGAAGAGCACGCTCATGTCATGGTCAACCGCTGTCTCCAGGTCTTTGAGCAGTTCTTTCTTGCTGACATTCATCAAGCGAAGTTTCAAGGTGGTGCTGGTTTCAGTGCCAAACACCATGTCGCGCAAACCGACCCAAGAAGCTTCCAAGGCCTGAAAGTCGGGGTGGTGCATGATGGCATTGAGTTGATCGGTCAAAATTTGGTCGATCTCTGCAATGCGTTCATTGATCATGGCAACCACACCTTTATCGGGTGCGCTTTTCATGCCCTCATCGAGTATTTGCGTCGCAAATTGACCGAGCAATTTTTTGGCGTAAACGCTTTGCGATGGCTCTGCAGCCATCTTTCCTTCTTGAATGATGCGATCCAATAAGCTCAGGTCTTCCGTTTTGACCGACTCGGTGCCGCCGTCAGATGATGTGGATTTTTTAGTAGCCATTTTCGATTCCGTTTTCAAAAACCATTGAGGGATTGATTGATTGCGTCAGGCACTGGCCTCTTGCGACTTTTCATCGGCAGCGTCGTTCGCATCAGCGGACCCCGATGAGTCCTTGAGGGCTTTTAATTCCTCGGTGTTTTGCAAAATGTTTTCCAGCAAAGCATCCAACTCGTCATTGCCATCGAGCTTGCCCAGCAAGTCGCGCAGTTGCTGCCTGGCTTCCAAGAGGCGGGCCAAACGTGGAATTTGCTTGACCAATGACTCGGGCTCAAATTGGTCAATCTGACTGAAGTTGAGCTCGACCTTGAGGTTGCCCTCACCCTTGAGGGTGTCAGGAACGGAAATATCCAAACGTGGCGCAATTTTGGCCATCACATCGTTGAAGTTGTCGCGGTCAATTTCAACAAAACGACGCTCTTTGAACTTGGGCAGTGGGTTCAAAGCTTGTCCAGACAGGTCGGCCATCAGGCCCACGACCAGGGGCAATTCCTTTTTTTCGAACGCATTACCGATTTCAACGTCATAGGTAATTTGCACGCGTGGCGGACGATTGCGCCCCACCCATTTTTGCAGGCTATCAGACATTTACTTACCTCTTGAAAAGTGATTACAAAAAACCTGACCCAGAAACCCTGGTCACTTGAACCCGTCATGTCAACAGGCTTTGCAAATGGACCCCCGCATACCACAGCGGGGGACGCAGTTTAAGTGAGTTTTACGGACATTACAACGATTTACTGGATTTTCTTAAAAAATTATTAAAGAAACCTAAAATTAATAAAAAAGATATTTAAGTAGCTTAAATTAATTAAATTACGAGCGTTTGGAAAGGCGAAAAAAATGCAGCCTTCAAAGTCGGAAAAATAATTTCAACCTTTCCCACCAACTTGATTTGGCTTGGTTTTCCAGCACTTGGAGGGGCTTGGGGGGCGGTGGTGTTTGGGGATTGGCGGGCCATTTTTCGGCCCCCGATGAGCCACCGGGCGTAGGTTTGGGAACATCCGCTGCTGCGTTCTTTGCGTTTGTCGGTTTGATCGATTTGTTTGGATTGATCGGCCCCGAAGGAAGGCGGCTGGTGCCCTCGCCCAACCCCAAAGCTTTCACCGCTGAAGCGGACCCAAGGGTCAAAGGGTCTGCTGGTGCTGGGGTAGCGGTGGTTTTCAAAGGCATGGCTTCCATCCCTGCCGCCGGGGGTATTGCGACCATGGTTGGTGAGCCTGCTTGGCTGGCATCCTTGGCAGTGGCCTTTTGGGGCGCAGCCTCAGCGTCCTCTGCAGCCTCTGCAGCATCGACGGCTGGCGTGACAACTTTGGCAACTGCGATGTCCTCTTGGGGCTTGGCCTCTTCTTTGGCCAGAGCCTCTTCGTTGGCGACCAAGTCTTCTGTGGCCTTTGCTTTTTCAGTGGCGACAGCCTCTTCTGTGGCAACCAGCTCTTCTGTGGCCACTGCATTTTCTGCAGGCACCGTCTCTTCTTGAGAAACAGTCTCTTCAGTCACCCCTTTATCTTTTGCTTCCAAAGCCGCTTCGGGTTGAACCAGCCCTTGGGCTTCATCGGCCACGGGTGTGGCCTCCACCGCCGCCGCATCCTCAGTGGTTTTCTGCACACCATCGCTTGCATCGACTTCTGGGCTTGCGGCTTTTTGCGATTGTGCCACCGGTGGTTCCTGGTCTGCCTCGCTGGCTGCGATGGGGTCATCGGTCGTGGCGGTTGCCTGATTTTGTTCCCCCAAAGGTGCAGCGCTTTGCGCATCTTTGGCCGCGTCTTCCAGCTTGGCAGACGTGGCTGGCTCTGCCGGCGCGTCGCTGGCCAAGCCCCCATCGGCAGGTCCATCCTGCGCTGCTGCCTTGGGGCTGGTTTGGGCCGGTGCCGCAGGGGATTGGACGGCCAACATTTTTGACTCGCCGCCACGCTTGACCACCTCTTCATCGACGATGGTTTCGGCCGCAACCACATCTTGTCGTGCCGCACCGACATCGGACTGCACCGAAGCCACCGTGGCCTGGGCTTGATCCACCTGGGCTTGGGCTTGGGCCGTTAAATCATCGGCTTGGGCTTGGGCATCGGCAATGGCCTGACCCATCTCGGAATTGCCCGCTGAAACTTGGGCGAGCAAATCACTTTGCGCTGCATTGGCATTCTCGCCAGCGGCACTGGCTTGCGCGAAGGCCGGTTTCATTGGGGCAGCCGCTTGTTGAACCCCCTCACTCACGCCCTGCCCGATGCCCGCCGAATCAGCTGCCGTTTGCGCCAACTGGTCTTGGGTGGCATCTGCAGCCGCCTGCAGCTGTGCCACTGCAGGTTCCGATTCGGCCTTGACCTGGTTCAATCCCGATTCAAGCTGAGGGGAAAAACCATTGAGTGATTCGCTGGAGCTTGAAACCTCCAGCGCCTGGTCTTGAATGGCTTGAATGTCTGTTTGCAAGCTCGCCGATGAGGCCTCTACCTTGGTCAACTGATCTTTCAGTTGGGCATTCACCGCATCGGTTTGCGAAGACACATCGCTCAACCATTGGTCCATGGCCTGACGGCTTTGCTCAGACAGCGTGGCAGTGCCCGCATCCACAGCGCTGAAATTCAAGGCGGCATCGCTCATGTTGTCATGGCCATGACCTTGGGCATGAAGAAGCCTGGGGTGCAGAGCTTGGTCATGTTGGCGCAGGCCATTCAATGCCCAATTGACGGGCCGCATCGCTCAAGGCTTGCGAGATGGCCTCATCCATTTCGCGGACGGTTTTTTCAATGCCCGTTTGGGTGTTGTTTTTGATATCGGTCCAGCTGGATTGAATGTGGTCAAAGCGCGCATCCAAAGCACTCATCTGGTTCAGCCCCAGGGCTTGCGCCTGGTCCAACACATCCAGCAGTTTTTGCACTTCAGCTTGCAAGGCAGAAGCCGAGTCCGCCAGCTTGGATTGCGCTTGTTTCACCCATGTGGCGATGCGCCCTGAGGATGCATTCAGCTGTTCATCCATGGCGCTGAAAATGGGCTCTGACATTGCATCCAATTTTTCCAGCGCCCCATCGATGGTGGCCTGCAACTGAATTTTTTCCAAAAAAGCCTGCGCTTGGTCCTGCACTTGTTTCAGCAGCGCATCGCATTGCGAGCGCATCGCAGCGACATGCTGCTTGACCTCATCCATGAGGTTATCCAGGGCTGACTTGGCGGCTTCAATGCCTTGCTGCAACTGGGTCAGAAGGTCGACCAGTGCATCCAGCACGGGTTGCAGTTTCTCCAACACCTGGTCCAACACCGGGTCCAGGGCCAAGACCACCGAATGGGCTTGCACCATCAATGCCGTTGCCGATGTGCCACACGAATCCACCAAGTCCATCGCCGTTTGGATCGATGACTGCAATGGCGGTATGTTGGCCTTGACCCCTTGAAACAAACCCCTGGCAATGGCCAAAGGCGGTGCGCTGGCCATGTGCTTTGTGCAGATATCAATCGCGTTGTCGCACAACGCGCCTGCCTGGTCGAGTTCTGAGCGGCAAGTGCCCAGCGCGCCCATGGCTTGGCCGACAAAACCAGGGATCTGGGCTTTGATTCGGTCTATCTCGTCAGATGCCTGCGCAATGCAGTCCCGGACCGGATCAAATTCATGGGGCACATCGCGCAATTGGGTTTTGGCCTGTTCGGCCTGTGCAGACACGTCGTCCAAATTGAGTTGGACTGCGTCGATTTGTTCACCGATCACAGCCACGGCTTTCTCCACCGCATCCATGCATGCGTCTGCGCTGACTTTGATCTGCTCCACGGGTTGCGCCGATTGATCGATCAATGCCTGGGTCGCCAGACCCGTTTGGCTCAAATGGTCTTCCATGGCATCGAGTTGGCCGCGCACTTTTTCCATGATGGCGCGAACCTGGTCCATCAAGCCGTTCATGGTGGCTTGGGCTTGGTCAAACAGCAAGGCACAGTGGTCGGCCTCGGCTTGTACAGCGGCTTGGACCTCTTGTGCCAAGGATTGGGCCGTTTGCAACGGGGCCAATCCTTGGTCAACTGCCGATTGGATGTTTGCTTTGGCTTGTGACAACACACCCACCAAAGCTGTTTCCACATTGGACACGACTTGGTGCATGGCAGATACTTCCGACGACAAATCGGCCTTCAAGCCATCGAGCTGTTGCCGCAAGCCATCGAATTGCCCTTGGATCTCGGCCTTCAATCCCTGGGCCTGCTGTTGCAAGGGCCCGGTGATGGCGGGGCTGGCAACCCCACTTTGGGTCAATTTGTTCAGGGCCAATTCAATGCTTTTCAACTCTGCCGACTTGGGCAAGGTTTGATCGATCACGGGTTGTGCAATCGCTTGGGCGCTGAGGGCTTTTTCCATGATGGCTTGCGCCATACCCGCCAAACCCGACAGCGGCTGGAGCTGTGCGGGCACATCGGGGAGCGCCTGCATCCATTGCGCGGGCAAAGCTTGGATGCCATCGACCGCTTGCATGACTTGTGAGGAGACCGCTGGCAACTGGCTGGCCGGTGCCAGCAGGGCCTGTGGAATTTGCCCGGCCTCGGTGCAAATTTGTTGGATTTGCGAGCAGGCATTGCCCATCTGTTCGGGCAGCGGGGCCACGATGGGCAATGGATTGATCAGACCGGGTATCTCGGCCAATTGCTTGGCAATGGCTTGGAATTGTTGCGCCAATTCGGTCAGAGATGCATTCACCTTGCCTGGCAAGGCCGCAATCTCGGCAGCGATTTCCGTGGCCGCCTGTTCAATCGCCCCCTCGATCTTGGCCGAACCCTCGGAGATGGTGGTCAAGCTGCGGTCGACAAGCTTCAATCGCAGCCCTCCGTCACAGCGATGAGATGGATGATTGCGCCCCAGCGCCCGCTTGCTGCATGGCCGTTTCAATATCGGCCACTTTGTTCGGCGCTGGCGACAAACTGATGGAGAAGTTGGACACATCCGACAAGGCCAGCTCAACCTGTTCCAAGGCTTGGTTCATCTCAGGCAAAACCTGGACCTCTTCGATTTGCAAGGCGGACAAATCCGGCAGCAATGTGGAAGGCAATGGCACCGCATCCAATTGGGCCAGATCGGCCAGCGAGGCCAACTCAGCCAAGCCATCGGCCGAGGGTGGGGCCACCATTTTTCCCAGAAATTGTTTTTTGGCCGTCTCCTCCATGATGACCAAGCCACCACTTTGCATGCGACCGGCCAATGCCTGCAACCACTGCTCCGGCCCACCCCTGGCGCCTGACAGAGCAGGCCCCGACTTGTGCAACAACCAGCGCAACTCTGTCACGGCACCGGGGTCGCCCATCCAAAACCTCAAATAAGACAAGGCCTCATCGGCATGGAAAAAATGCCGGCGAACCCCCAGTGGGGAACCAAAATTCAAACCTGAAAAATCTGCATCTGCCGTGTCGCGCGAAGCCATGGCATCGTAAAAAGTGACGCGGACATGGTGTCGCCACAAGCTGACCAAGGGTTGCAACATGTCAAACCGATCCCGTCGTTGTCATGGGGCCAAAGCGCATGGTGTGTCGCTCATGCAGTGGGCGCAATGGCCGCATGGGTGGCCATCGGGTAGTGGACGTTGCCACCGCTGAAGGGTGGAAATCGGTGAAAGTCTGCCCGCATCTCATGGATCACAGGTGAGAGCAAGGCCGCGCTCAAAGCCTGCGCATGGGCAAACACCACTTTGTTGCGCTGCATGAAGTCCACCCTGGGGCCGGGCAAACCGCCAATCCAATCGATGCGGGTGTAGATTTCTATCCCCTGGATGCCCGGGAAGGTCTGCATGATGTGTGGGTGGTGCTTCAAGTAATGCGTGTTCCAGGCATTGAGGTCTTGCGCCTGCCCAGGGTAATGGACCAAATAAGTGGCAGATTGGACACCCGCAGGCTGGGGGGTCGGAAAGCGACGATTGAGCATGACTTGTTGCTGCACCACCCGCCCACCTTGACCCACTTGGCCCAATAAATCAGGCAAGCCACGGTTCAACGCACCACCGGGTTCCAGCCAGGCTTCGATGGCTTCGGGTTGGTCTGCATACAACTGCCATACCAAATCGGGCCGATGCGGATCGTTGGGAAAAGCATGCGGCGTGTCATCGGGCAAAGGGGTGTGTACCAGGGCCTGGGTCAAACCCTCCAACCCTGCCAAAGCTTTTCCCAAACCAAGGGACACCGATGGATCAGGGTTCACTCGATCAAATTCGAAAAAAACAAAAAAACAATAGCGCATGGGGGTGATGGCCGCTGGTGCGCAGCGCTTTGCAATGAAATGAACGAAAGCGATTGTGCTTGATCGGCGCCGTGCACCCATGCTCGGACGGGAAATGCGCTGTTTTTTGTAACCACAAAGTGTCGATCTTTGGGTTTTTGAGCGGCTTATCCGAAAACTTGAGCCACTGCATGTGTAAATGCCGTAATAAACCGTAAAAAAAGTAAAACGGGCTAAAGTTTTCCGAAGTCGTGTTTTGACCTGCTGATTTCTGGGAAGCTTTGCGCAAATTCAGTTTTTGCGAAAGGAAATTCCATGATCTCCAGCACGAATATGGCGGCCCTTTATTCGGCCAATGCGGCCAATAAATGGTCGGCCGCAGCGACCACGGCCAGCGAACGCATCAGCACCACTTACCGCATCAACCGCTCGTCCGACGACCCGTCGGGCATGATGGTGGCCACCGCTTTGAGCACCGACCTGGGCTCTTACAGCCGCACCTTGGACAACATCCACAGTGGCATTGCAGCGGTGCAAATGGTGGACGCTTCCCTGAGCACTATCGCCAGTTATTTGACCGAAATGCGCACCTTGGCCGTGACAGCTGCCAGCACCAGCAGTGCCAGCACCTTGAGCACTTTGCAAACCAGCTTTGACAGTTACCGCAGCGACATCACCAGCGTGGCCACCTACACCACCCTCAACGGCTCATCGCTGATGAATGGGGACACCACGTCGGTATCGGTGCAAGTGGGCATAGCCGCCGGGGACAGCCGCAGCCTGAGTTTTTCTTCGGCCACCGCAGCCTCACTGGGTTTGTCGTCGTTGGACATTTCCAGCGATGCCAGCACAGCCATCAGCACCATCGACACGGCACTGGTGACCATCGCCAATTACCAAGCATCGGTGGGGGCGCAGGAAACATTGTTGGGTTATCGCGAAACCCTCTCCGATGCCATGATCTTGTCGCTGACCAGTGCCTATGGGAATGTGATGGACGCGGATGTGGCGGCCGAAACCACCAATTTGGCCACCTATCAAATCCGCGAAGAAGCGGCCACCGCTGTCATGGTGCAGGCCAACACCATCACCAAAGAGTTGGTGGCTTATTTGCTCAAAGACATCACCAGTTGATGGGGCACATCAAATCACGCGGATGATTCGCCAGCCCCGGTCCATTTTTCGAAAGACAAACTTTCGATCTAACTTTCTGGACCGCACCAAGTAATAGCTCAAGACCCGAATGCTCTGGGCCTTGCGTGCATCGTCGCAGTAAATGCTCTCGCCAACTTCCAGGGCTTGGAGTGTGCTGACGTGGTCTTGCTGCTTGATGTCTTTGAGGTTGACGCGCTCGATGATCATGGCTGTTTATTGGGTTGCAGGAGTGATTCGGCGGATGCCAACCAAACTTGAGCAATGTTTCTCTTTTTGATGCGCAAACGCCAGCCAAGCCCTGCTAAGCCCAAAAACCTGATGTCCCATGACCCATGCCGCCGAGCTGGGCTGTGACCGCGCAGTTACAGTCAAGCCGCTTTGAACCCATCCACCAACCCACCGGCGCGAACCTCAGCGGCCCAAAACCGCGTCATATTGCTGCTCTCACTGGCCACCTTTTCCAGCATGGCCGTGCAGCGCATGTGCGATGCCATGCTGCCCGATTTGTCGCGCGTTTTTGATGCCCCCTTGAGCCTGGTGGGCCATGTGATTTCTTTTTATGCCGTCACCCATGGCGTGATGCAACTGGTGTATGGGCCACTGGGAGACCGCTGGGGCAAGTACCAGGTGGTGATGCTCACCACCCTGGGATGCAGTGCCGGAGCCTTGCTGTCGGCTTTGAGCCAAGACCTGGACCAATTGGTCTGGGCCCGCATCCTCACCGCCATGTGCTCTGCGGCCATCGTTCCACTGGCGCTGGCCTGGGTGGGCGACCAAGTGGCCTACGAGCAGCGCCAGGAAACGCTGGCGCGGGTTGGTTTGGGCACCATGCTGGGCCTCACAGCGGGTCAGTGGATGGGCGGTTTGCTCACCGACACCTTGGGCTGGCGCTGGGCTTTTGCGGGCATGTCGGTGTTGTTTGCATGCGTGGCCACCTTGTTGTGGCTCGAACAAAAACAGGTTGGTGCCAGCCAGCAACCCGCAACGGCGACAGGCGGTTTTGTCCAACAAACCACCTTGGTGCTGCAATTGGTCTGGGCACGCAAGCTGTTGCTGATTGGCTTCTTGGAAGGGGCCACGGTGTTTGGCATGCTCACCATCACGGCGGCCCATTTGCACCACACCCATGCGCTGTCCTTGACCCTGGCCGGTGGCACCAGCGCTTTGTTTGGGCTGGGTGGCATGCTCTTCATGGCAACCGCCAAACCCACCATACGGCGCTTGGGCGAGGTGCACATGGCCGCGTGGGGGGGTGCTGTTTTGGCGGTGTCTTTTGCATGCATTGCCTATTCCCCGTGGTGGGCTTTGGCCATACCCGCGTGTTTTTTCACGGGCTACGGCTTTGCCATGTTCCACAACACCTTGCAAGCCAAGGTCACCCAAATGGCCCCACAAGCCCGGGGCACTGCGGTCACTTTGTTTGCGAGTGGTTTGTTTTTGGGGCAATCATTGGGCGTGACCGCGGTCACCCAAGTCGTCGAGCGCTGGGGCACGGCCCAGGTGATGGCGCTGGTGGATCTATGTTTCGCTGGTGTGGTGCTGCTGTTTGTTCGCATGCTCATGGCACGCAATGCCACTCAACTGGACCGCACTTAGCACCGGCAAGTCGGGATCCCGCGCGCCGCTTCATGGGTACCCACGCAAGGGTTTGTCCCCATCCGGCAGCGACTTGCGCTCCATTTCGACCAATGAATTTTGGTTAGACTACAACGCCCATTTGCAATGACCTGTGGGTCGTTACAACGCTTGCTTTAGGAGACACCATGAAATTGAATGCGTCCATTTGCGCCGGCTTGGTGGCAACGCTGCTCAGCATTGCCACACCTGCCCTGTCACAAACCATCAAGATTGGTTTCATCAGCTCATACAGCGGTGCAGCTGCAGCCCAAGGCGACCAGTTGGACAAAGGGGTCAAGCTCTACATGAAGCTCAACGGCGACAAGTTGCCCCCCGGCGTGAAAGTCGAAATCATCACCCGTGATGACACCGGCCCCAACCCCGATGTGGCCAAGCGGGTGGCGCAAGAGTTGATCGTGCGCGACAAAGTCCAATTCCTCACCGGTTTGGTGTGGACACCCAATATGGCGGCCATCGCCCCGTTGACCACCGAGGCCAAAGTGCCCTTTGTCAGCATGAATGCCGCTGGTGCGCGCATCATGAACAACGCCCCTTACATGGCCCGCGTGTCGTTCACCCTTTGGCAGTCGGCCTATCCCTTGGGCCAATGGGCGGCCAAAAAATACAAGCGCGCTTACACCGCCGTGAGCGATTTCGCCCCTGGTCATGAGGCCGAAGAAGGCTTTATCAAAGGCTTCAAAGAAGGTGGCGGTGAAATTGTTGGCAGCTTGCGCATTCCGCTGGCCAACCCCGACTTCGTGCCCTTCATGCAGCGCATCAAGGATGCCAAACCCGATGTCGTTTTTGGCTTCAACCCCGCTGGCAAAGCCGCCACCGGCATGATGAAAGCCTACGCCGATTTGGACCTGGCCAAAGCCGGTGTCAAGTACATCGGCACGGGTGACATCGTGACCGACGATGAGCTGCCCAACATGGGCGATGTGGCCCTGGGTGTGACCACCGTGCACCACTACTCTGCCCATTCCGACCGCCCTGCCAACAAGGCTTTTGTGGCCGCTTACAAGAAAGAATTCGGCGAGAACCTCAACCCCAGCTTCATGGCCGTGGGTGCATGGGATGCCATGGATGCCATCTTCCACGCCATTCGTGAGCAAGGTGGCAAAGTCGATCCCGACAAAACCATGGAAGCGCTCAAAAAATGGCGCAACCCCAACAGCCCGCGTGGCATGGTGTCCATTGACCCCGAGACCCGTGACGTGATCAACCCCGAGTACCTGCGCGAAGTGCGCAAAGTCGGCGGCAAACTGGCCAACGTGGAACTCGAGACCATCAGCACCGCCATCAAAGACCCGATGAAAGAGGCTGACAAGAAGAAATAAAGCCACTCGCCAGCACCGCTGTTGGCGGTGCCCTGGCGTTTGTATTTCAATATGGAAGCATTTCTCTCATCCCTGGTCAGTGTCGCCTTCCACGGCGTGGCCTATGGGATGATTCTTTATGTGATTTCGGTCGGTCTGTCCGTCACCATGGGTCTGATGGGTTTCACCAATTTGGCCCATGGTGTGTTTGCGATGGCCGGTGGTTATGTCTTGGTCACCGCCCTCTCCAAGTGGGATGTGCCCTTCCCCCTGGCCTTGTTGATGGCTTTCGCCCTGGTTGCCTTGGCCAGTGTGGTCTTGGAGCGCTTGCTCTACTCACGCTTGTACGGTGCGGTGGAGCTTGAACAGGTGTTGCTCACCATTGGCCTGATTTTCATGTCGGTGGCGGTGGCACGGCTCATTTTTGGCACTTTGCAACAACCGGTGGTGCTGCCCGAATACCTCAAAGGGCAGTTTTCCATGCTGGGGCGCGACTTCCCGGCCTACCGCGTGTTTTTGATTTTGTTCAGCGCTGGCATCATTGCCGCGCTCTGGTTTGGGGTGGAGCGCACGATTTGGGGTGCCAAAGTGCGTGCGGCAGTGGACAACCGGGCCATGGCCCAGTCGATTGGCATCAACACCCGCCGTTTGTTTGGCATCACCTTTGCCGTGGGCAGTGGCTTGGCCGGCATGGGTGGGGCCTTGGGTGCCGAGATCGTGGCCATCCAACCCACTTACCCGTTTGAACAACTGGTTTACTTTTTGATCGTGGTTTCGGTCGGTGGCTTGGGCAGCTTGCGCGGCCCCTTTGTGGCCGCCTTGTTAATTGGCATCACCGACACCGCCTGTAAATACTGGTTGCCGCAGTTCGGTGCCTTTTTCATCTACGTCGCCACCATTGGCTTGCTGCTGTGGCGGCCAGCCGGGCTGTTTGGGAAACGCACATGAGCCAGCACGTGGGATACAACGCAGACCCAGGCTTGCGCTGGAGCGAAAGCCTGCCTTGGCTGGCCGCTGCGCTGGCCTTTTTCCTGCTGCCCGAATACCTGTCGCTGGGCGCGCGCATCCTGACCTATATCTTGTTTGCGCTGTCGCTGGATTTGATCATTGGCTACGCCGGCATCATCACCTTGGGCCATGCGGCCTTCTTTGGCTTGGGCGCTTATGTGACGGGCATCATGTCGGCCAAATTGGGCTACCACGACCCGGTGGTGCAGCTGATCACCAGTGGCGTGTTGGCCGCTTTGCTCGGTCTGGCCACAGGCGCTGTGATTTTGCGCATGCACGGGCTGACTCAACTCATGCTCACCTTGGCGATTGCCGCGCTGTGCCTGGAGGTGGCCAACAAAGCCACCCCCGTGACCGGCGGCGCAGATGGTTTGTCGGGCGTGGTGATCGCGCCCATTTTTGGCCTGTTTGCCTTTGACATGTTTGGCAAGACCGCTTACCTGTGGTGCTTGTTCATCTTGATCGTGAGCTGGTGGGTGGTGCGACGGCTGATTTACTCCCCGTTTGGCGTGTCGCTGACGGGTATCCGAGAAAACAACTTGCGCATGCACGCCATTGGCGCACCGGTGGATGCGCGCTTGCGCAAGGTTTATACCTTGTCGGCGGGCATGGCGGGCATGGCTGGTGCCCTGCTGACCCAAACCAACCAATTTGTCGGCCTCAATGTGTTGGGTTTTGAGCCCTCGGGCGAGTTGTTGGTGATGTTGATTTTGGGCGGCGTGGGTCGTTTGTACGGCGCGTTTGTCGGCCCCTTGGTGTTCTTGGTGGCCCAGGATTACCTGGCCAAAAAATTCCCGGAATACTGGTATTTCGGCATTGGCCTGATGTTGGTCTTGGTGGTGCTGTTTGCGCGTGGCGGCATCTTGGGCATGGTCGATGACCTGTTGGCCCGATACAAAGGGAAAGCCCCATGAGCACCGTGCTGGAAACCCGTGGCCTGTGCAAAAGCTTTGGGGCTTTGACCGTGGCCGACCAAATCAATTTCCAACTCCAAGTGGGCTCGCGCCATGCCTTGATCGGCCCCAATGGCGCTGGCAAAACCACTTTTGTCAATTTGCTCACGGGCCGGCTCAGCCCCACCTCCGGCCAGGTGCTGATTGGCGGACAAGATGTCACCGCCCTGCCCCAGGCCGAGCGGGTTCGCCGGGGCTTGGGCCGCACCTTTCAAATCAACACCTTGTTCAAAAAGATGTCGGTGCTCGACAACGTCGCATTGGGCGTGGCCGAGCGCTTGGGCGTGGCCGATCGGATGTGGCAGCCCGCCCGCAACCTGAACGCGGTGCGTGACGAGGCCATGTCGCTGCTCGAATTGCTGGGCATCCAAGCAGATGCCGCTGCGCGCATCACCGACTTGCCCTACGGCAAACAGCGCTTGGTGGAAATTGCCATTGCCTTGGGCCTGCAGCCCAAGGTCTTGTTGCTGGACGAACCCGCGGCGGGCGTGCCGTCGATGGAGTCGGATCGCATTTTGCAAGCGCTCGATGCCTTGCCTGCCGACATTGCCATCTTGATCATTGAACACGACATGGACTTGGTGTTTCGATTTGCCAAGCGCATTACGGTGTTGGTGCAAGGTGAGGTTTTGTGCGAAGGCACACCGCAAGAAATTGCGGCCGACAAGCGCGTGCACCAGGTTTACCTGGGAGAACAAAATGACTGAGCCCAGCGCCCAACCGGCTTTGCGCTTGCAAGGGGTTCGCGCCGGTTACGGCGAGACCGTGGTGCTCGAAGACATCAGCTTTGAGCTGCCCGAGCGGGGTGCGCTGGCTTTGCTGGGGCGCAATGGCGTGGGCAAAACCACTTTATTGGCCACTTTGATGGGCCACACGCAAATGCACGGCGGCCAAATCGCCTACCGGGGACAGCCCATCGAACGCTTGCCCGTCCATGAGCGCTCGCGCTTGGGCATGGGTTATGTGCCGCAAACCCGCGATATTTTTCCCTCCCTGAGCATCGAAGAAAACCTGTTGGTCGCGGCCCGCAGCGGCCGCTGGCCGATTGAACGGGTGTACGAGTTGTTCCCGCGCTTGGCCGAGCGGCGCAGCCACATGGGCAATCAAATATCGGGTGGCGAGCAACAAATGCTGTCCATTGGGCGCGCCCTCATGGGCAACCCCAGCATCTTGCTGCTCGATGAACCCATGGAAGGCTTGGCACCCATCATCGTCGAGATGCTGCTGCAAGCCTTGACCCGCTTGATCCGGGAAGAGTCGCTCACCGTGGTCTTGGTCGAGCAGTCGGCCAAATTGGCCCTGCAAGTGACCCAAGACGTGTTGGTGCTCAGCCGTGGCCGCATCATCCACAGCGGCAAAAGCGCCGATTTGCTGGCCCAGCCCGATCTGCTGGCCCAACTCATCGTGGCCCACTGAGCCCCTGGGTTGGGGGTCCGCCCTGCCAGTGGGCGGCCATGGAACGCTGGCCAGCCCGACGTGGGCCATTGCTGGTTTTGCGATCGATCGTAAAATTCAGGCCATGAGCGAATCCTTGGAGGCACCCCCCACCAGCCTGCCCAAAACCTTGGACCACAACGGTTTTATCTTTGGTGTTTTTTTCCTGTTTTTAGGCGTATTCACCCTTATTGTGGATTCGCCGGTCTACAAAAACAATGTCTTGCTGATTCTTTTGCAAGGCCTGTCTTTTGCCATCGGCTGGGTGTGCATGGGCCTGTGGTTGCGCAATTTGCGCCGGCCACGGGGCCGTTAAAAAGGCTGAACCGCCTGGAACCACCAGCGGTCCCGGCCTTGGCTGCCATCTGGATCGCGCCCGGCTGCATCGGCCCAGGGGTTCTCACCCAAACGGCGCGCCCAGGTCAATTGCCAACTGAGCATTCCCAGCGGACCTGGACCTTGGCCACTGACCCACAGGCCCGCTGCGTACAAATCGCCATCGTTGGGCCCCTGGCTGGATGCCTCGGATTTGAATTTGAGCCGTTGACTGCGACCTGCATCCCAAAATGCGGCCAGCTTGGCACCTGACCCCATCAAGGGTTTGTGGGCCACCCACTCCAAGCGCCACAACTGCGTTTGCGAGCCCGCGCCCTCGCCGCTGGAATAAGCCCGCACACCTTGGGGACCGCCCAAGGCCAAGCGCTCCGACAGGTCGAGGTTTTTGCTCGCCCATTGACCTTGCCACTGGATGCTGGCGTGGCTGTCATCGGTCCGGGCCCATTGGCGGCTGAACGACCAGCGCGCCTTGGCAAAGTCGCCCGCCGTTTGTTCGGTCACGGCATCGCTGTGTTGGCGTGCCGAGCCCGCCAAGTTCAATCGGCCCAGGTCCAGGGTGAGTTGGGCCCGGCGATCGGCTTGGGCATGCGTCCATTGGGCTTGCACCACCTCCGAGCCGTAGCTGTCGAGCCACCCATTGGCGCTTTCATGCCGAAACCGGCGTTGCTCCAGCGAAAACATCCAAGCCCGGCCAGCCTGCTCGCCATGGCCCAAGGGCGATGTCAGGCTCAGGCCACCGCTGGCCGAGGGCTGCAACACCGCCATGGCACTGAGGTTTTGCGGCAGAAATTGGTATTGCCCCATTTGGTAGAAGCCACCCAAACGCCAAGCCGACGGGCCCACCGCTTGGTCGTAGAAATAACGCATGCGGGCCAAACCGCTGCTGTACATCGCGTCGTAGCCCGCACGCTCGCCCCAACCCCACAGGTTGTCCATGGTGAAACGGCCCATGGTGCGGGCTTGGCCGGTGGCCACCTCACCCGCGTTGTCCCACATCGCATCAAAGCGCAAAGGCTTGGCGGTGGCCAGATTTGCAGCGGCCTGGGGCAGCGTGGTGGCGGCCGAGGTGGGAACCCCCTCTTTTTCTGATGTTTGGTGGATTGCGTGATCGCCCCTTTGCACGGCATCGCTGGTCTGTTCGGCCACCTTGGCGCGCACAGGTGCGGCATCGGGGTTGGGCGCTGGCGCTGGCGAGACAAGAACCGCTTCAGGTGAGGCGGCTACTGTGGCCTCTGGGGTGGTGATGGGCTTGGGCACCTGGGTCCCTACCGCCCCATCAGGGCCCACCGACTGGGGCAGCCTTGTATCTTCGGGCCACGCCAGGCTTGCCACGGCATCGGCCTGCGTTTGCACTGTTTCAGCTGGCGTGGGTGCCGCAGCGCTGCTGACCGCTGGAGGGGCTGGCGCAACCGCCTCTGGTGCGCCCGCCTCTGGTGCGCCCGCCTCTGGCGCGGCCGCAAGGGCGGACGGGTCTTCCATCGGGCGCAGCGGAGGGAATCGGACCCAGCTGTCCACGCCGGGCAGGCCTTTTTGCGCGGGCGCTGCGTTTCGTGTAGAGGCGGAAGTTGCGGGTGTGGCGGTTGATGCGGATGTAGCGGGAGTGGCGGGTGCAAGCAAGGACCATCCCGCGATCGGGTTTCGGGGTGGAAATTGCACCCAATCTTTGGGGTCAGGGCGTTGTACCTGGGCCAAGGCCATTGGCGCAGCGCAAGCCGCCCAGCACAAAGCCAGCCACGCCCGCAAGCCGCCTGTCGCACGGGACATGGGCGGTGTTGGGGCGAGGTGTTTGGGGCGGGACGCGGGCCGGAACAAGGACAAAATCTGGATCAAAAGCATCAGAATCGGCTTGAACCGGCTTGACTTGACCCCCATCCCGCCCATGGGGCCGGCCTCCAGGCCCGCGCAGCGCCAGGCCCATCAAAGGTTGTGATAGGCCGATCGGTGCATCAGGCAAAAGTCTTTCAAACCCACATCGTTTTTCTGCGCCATGATTTGGGCGATCACTTCCCGGGTGATGCGCTCGTCTTCGGCCGGGTTGACCTTGCTGGTGCATTTGCGTTTTTTAAAGGCATCTTTGAAGCGCTCCGACACATCGCCTTTGAAACCACACATTTTTTCAATGGTTTCGTTGAATGTGCGGTCGCGTGCAATGCGTGCACAGGTGTGGGTCAGGCCATCGGGTGGTTTTTGTGCCCAGGCGCTGGGCCAAGCGCACCAGGTCACCAAGACCCAAGCGGCCAGTTTCGAGCTCCCCCAAGAACCCATCACATCCAACGCACACCCCTGTGATCGGTGGGCCAGCAACACCACACCGCTACAATCTTTGACGAGATGCGGGTGTAGTTCAATGGCAGAACGGCAGCTTCCCAAGCTTTAGACGAGGGTTCGATTCCCTTCACCCGCTCCACTTTCCCAGCCTGTACCGCCGCCATCACCGCTGGCCTGAGCCGCAATGGCACCGTTTAGCCCAACAAGGGCACGCCGGTTTTGGATTGGATGAACTCACGGGTCACGCCTGGGGCCAATTCCACCAACTTCAGACCTTCTGGCACCACGTCCATCACCCCCAAATCGGTGATGATGCGGTCCACCACACCCACCCCGGTCAAGGGCAAGGTGCAATCGGCCAAAATTTTCAGGTCCTCGGTGCCGTCTTTTTTCTTGGCCACGTGTTCCATCAACACAATCACCCGCTTCACGCCAGCGACCAAGTCCATCGCACCGCCCATGCCTTTGACCATCTTGCCGGGGATCATCCAGTTGGCCAAATCGCCCCGCCCACTGACTTGCATGGCGCCCAAAATGGACAAATTGATTTTTCCGCCACGGATCATGGCAAAACTGTCATGGCTGCCAAAAATCGAAGTGCCGGCAATGGTGGTCACGGTTTGCTTGCCCGCATTGATGAGGTCGGCATCGACTTCAGACTCTTTGGGAAAAGGGCCAATGCCCAACATGCCGTTTTCCGATTGCAGCCACACTTCAATGTCAGAAGGCACATGGTTGGCCACCAAGGTGGGAATCCCAATGCCCAGATTGACGTAAAAACCGTCTTCGAGTTCGTGTGCCGCGCGCGCGGCCATTTGATCTTGGCTCCAGCTCATGTCAAACCCCTGATGTTTCGGTGATGGTGCGCTTTTCGATGCGCTTTTCGGGATGGGCGTTGAGCACCAAACGGTGCACATACACGCCGGGCAAATGGATTTGGTCGGGGTCCATCGCGCCGGTTTCCACAATTTGCTCGACTTCGACCACGCAAATTTTGCCGGCCATGGCTGCCGCCGGGTTGAAGTTGCGAGCGGTCAAGCGAAATTGCAAATTGCCCGATTTGTCGGCCCGCCAGGCTTTGACCAGGGCCACATCGGGCACCAAGGCGCGTTCCATGACATAGGTTTCGCCATCGAACTCGCGCAATTCTTTGCCATCGGCCACCACCGTGCCCACGCCGGTTTTGGTGAAAAACGCCGGAATGCCCGCACCACCGGCGCGCAGTTTTTCGGCCAAGGTGCCTTGGGGGGTGAACTCCAATTCCAATTCGCCCGCCAGGTACTGGCGCTCGAACTCTTTGTTTTCACCCACATAGGAAGAAATCATTTTTTTGATCTGGCGGGTCTCCAGCAAACGGCCCAGTCCAAACCCATCGACACCGGCGTTGTTGGAGATGACGGTCAAATCCTTCACGCCCGAACTGCGCAAAGCCTCGATCAAGGCCTCTGGAATGCCACACAAACCAAAGCCGCCCACCGCCAGCAATTGACCATCTTTGACAATGCCCTGGAGCGCCTCTTGGGCACTCGGAAAGATTTTGTTCACACCCTGCTCCGTGACTGAAAAACGTGAACGATACTACAACTCATGCCGCTCACCCGGGCCTTTGGCCGCCCTTGGACCGGGCGAAACAGACCCCTGATCAACCACGGAGCCACCCATGAACCGCTACCCCATGCCCAGCCTGGAATCGCTGCCCGCTGACTTGCGTTCGCGCATTTTGGAAGTGCAAGAAAAGGCCGGTTTTGTGCCCAATGTGTTTTTGACTTTGGCCCGCCGCCCGGCCGAGTGGCGGGCTTTTTTCGCCTACCACGATGCCTTGATGCTCAAGGAAGACAGTGGCCTGAGCAAGGGCGAGCGCGAAATGATCGTCACCGCCACCAGCGCGGCCAACAACTGCTTGTACTGCGTGGTGGCCCACGGTGCGATTTTGCGCATTTACGAAAAAAAACCGCTGGTGGCCGATCAAGTGGCCATCAATCACCGAAAAGCCGACATCAGCCCACGACAGACCGCGATGCTCGACTTTGCCATGAAGGTTTGCCTGCACAGCGATGCCATTGAAGAAAGCGACTTTGTGGGCTTGCATGCCCACGGCTTCACCGACGAAGACATTTGGGACATTGCCGCCATCACCGCATTTTTTGGCTTGTCCAACCGCATGGCCAGCTTCAGCGGCATGATGCCCAACCCCGAGTTCTACACCATGGGCCGCCAACCCAAGGCCAAGTAAACCCCCTGCTCAGGTGATGTGAGCGCGCATCCAGTCTGGCAGCGGGGCTGATTTTTGGGCCGGGAAATCCACCCAAATCGTGGTGGCCCCGCCAGCGGCATGGATCACCCCGGCCTGGTCCACCGGTTCAAACGTGGCCCAGGATTCAAATGAGCTTCGGCCCGGATCGCTGACATACATCTTCATGCGCACATCGCAGGGGTATTGCAGCTGTTTGTAAAAGTTACAAAACACATTCACGATCACCGGCCCCTGCCCCAGCGGATTGGGCTCGCAGCCAATCGCGGTGAACCACTCGATGCGGATGGTCTCCATGAAACGCAGGTAGCTGGCATTGTTCAAATGCCCCATGGCATCCATGTCGCCCCAGCGGATGGGCATGACCATCTCGTGCACGAGTTTTTTGACATCCGGTATTTCCAACTTCATGGGCCGCCTCTCGGGTTGGTGAACGGGCGCAAAGCCACGCCAATGATTATCCCCATCTGTGCGCCACACCCGCGCAATTAGAATGTGCAGCCAGCCAACACAGCCATTTGAGGACACGATGACCGCAGCCGAAATCATTGCCCAATACGGACCCCGCGAAGCCATGGAGTACGACGTGGTCGTGGTCGGTGCCGGGCCGGCCGGACTGTCCACGGCCATTCGCTTGAAGCAATTGGCGCAAGAAAAAGGCCAAGAGGTATCGGTGGTGGTGCTGGAAAAAGGCTCAGAACCCGGTGCCCATATTTTGTCGGGCGCCATCATGGACCCGCGCGCGATCACCGAGCTGTTTCCCGATTGGAAGGCCATGGGTGCGCCCTTGAACCAACCGGTGACCGACGACGCGTTCATGTTTTTCACGGAAAAAAGCGGCGTGCGCACCCCGAATTGGCTGCTGCCCGAATGCTTTCAAAACCACGGCAATTACATCGTCAGCTTGGGCGATGTGACCCGCTGGTTGGCCCAACAGGCCGAGGCCTTGGGGGTGGAAATTTTCCCCGGCTTCGCGGCCGCCGAGGTGCTCTACACCGAAGAGGGTGCCGTCAAAGGCGTGGCCACCGGCAACATGGGGGTGGGCAAAGACGGTGAGCCCACCGAGAACTTCCAGCTCGGCATGGAACTGCATGCCAAGTACACGGTGTTTGCCGAAGGCGCGCGTGGCCACTTGGGCAAACAAGTCATCGCCCGCTACAAGCTCGATGCCGGCAAAGACCCCCAAAGCTATGGCATTGGCATCAAAGAACTGTGGGAGATCGACCCGCAGCGCCACACCCCCGGCTTTGCCCTGCACAGCGCGGGCTGGCCGCTCGACAGCGATGTGTACGGCGGCTCCTTCCTCTACCACGCCGAAGGCAACAAGGTGGTGGTCGGTTTTGTGGTCGGGCTGGATTACACCAACCCCTTTCTGAGCCCCTACGAAGAATTTCAGCGCTTCAAAACACACCCCAACATCCGCTGGTACTTTGAGGGGGATGCGGAAAAAGGCATTGCCCCTGGCAAGCGCATCTCTTATGGCGCGCGGGCCATCACGGCGGGCGGTTTGTTGTCGCTGCCCAAAACCGTTTTCCCCGGCGGCGCTTTGGTCGGCTGTGATGCGGGCTATTTGAATGCCAGCCGGATCAAGGGCAGCCATGCGGCCATCAAAACCGGCATGCTCGCCGCCGAAGCCGCCTTCGACGCTTTGCAAGCTGGCCGCCAGCATGACGAGCTCAGCGCTTATCCCCAAGCCTTTGAAAACAGCTGGCTGTATGCCGAGCTCAACAAGGCGCGCAATTTCAAGCAATGGTTCAAAAAAGGCCGCAACATCGGCTCTTTGATGACTGGCATTGAGCAATTTGTGTTGCGCGGCAACATGCCTTGGACCATCCACCGCACCAAACCCGACCATGTGGCTTTGCGCTCTTACAGCGAATGCAAACCGATCCGCTACCCCAAGCCCGATGGCGTGCTCAGCTTTGACCGCTTGAGCAGCGTGTTCATCAGCAACACCAACCACGAAGAAAACCAGCCCGCGCACCTGACCTTGACCGACCCCAGCATCCCGGTGATGGTCAACAAACGCTTGTACGCTGGCCCTGAGGCCCGTTATTGCCCAGCCGGTGTGTACGAGTACGTGCAAAACGATGACAAAACCGAGCGCTTGCAGATCAACGCCCAAAACTGTGTGCACTGCAAAACCTGCGACATCAAAGACCCAACGCAAAACATCGTTTGGGTCACCCCCGAGGGCGGCGGCGGGCCCAATTACGCGGGCATGTGACCGCCCCGGGACGGGGTGGTTAGAATGCGCCGGGTCAGGAGAGAGTTCGCAAGAACCGCCGAAGGCTGAACGCTCAGGCAAAAGGACTGACGCAATCGATTCTGTTGGAGAGAGGTGCCACACGGCATCCACCGAAGGGGCAAAGCTGCCGATGGCAGTCTGAATCTCTCAGGTAAAGCGGACAACAGGGTTCCCGGTGCTGGCATGGGGCTGGCACTGCCTTTGGCTGGAGCCCACTTTGTCCGACAACGTACTCATCCAAACCCCGCTGCATGGCCTGCACCTTTCATTGGGTGCCCGCATGGTCCCCTTTGCAGGCCATGACATGCCGGTGCAATACCCCGCTGGCCTGATGGCCGAACACAAGCACACCCGCAGCGCGGCAGGCCTCTTTGATGTGTCCCACATGGGCCAGATCCGATTGGTGGGGCCCAACGCGGCCCGCGCCTTGGAAACACTCATCCCCATGGACGTGATGGGTTTGGGCGTAAACCAACAGCGCTATGGCCTGTTGCTCAATGAACAAGGCGGCATCATCGACGACCTGATGTTTGTCAACCGGGGCGACCACCTCTGGCTGGTGGTCAACGGCGCTTGCAAGGCCACTGACCTGGCCCACATCCAAGCCCGGATTGGCCAACAGTGCCAGGTCATCCCCATGCCCGATCAAGCCTTGCTGGCTTTGCAAGGACCGCTGGCGGTACAGGCTTTGGCGCGGGTGGTGCCTGGCGTGGCCGACCTGGTGTTCATGACGGGCCACGACCATGTGTGGCAAGGCCATGCGCTGTACATCACGCGCAGCGGATACACCGGTGAAGACGGGTTTGAAATATCGGTGCCCGCGCATGCGGCACAAGACTTGGCCCAAGCCCTGCTGGCCCAACCAGAGGTCCAAGCCATCGGCCTGGGGGCACGCAACTCGCTGCGTTTGGAAGCGGGCTTGTGCTTGTACGGGCAGGACATCGACACGCAAACCACGCCCATCGAAGCGGGTTTGAACTGGGCGATTCAAAAAGTCCGCCGCAGCGGCGGCGAACGCGCCGGCGGCTTTCCGGGTGCGGCGCTGATCTTGGCCCAATTGGACGCATCCAAGCCCTTGCAACGCTGCCGCGTCGGGCTCAAGGCCTTGGAGCGCGTGCCGGTGCGAGAGCACACTGAATTGCAATCGCCAGACGGGCAGCACGTGGGCGAAGTCACCAGCGGCTTGCTCGGGCCCAGCATCGACGCACCGATTGCCATGGCTTATGTGGACACGGCCAGCGCCCAATTGGGCCAGCGCCTGAATGCCATGGTGCGCGGCAAAGCCGTGCCCATGGAGGTGGTGTCCATGCCATTTGTGCACAACCGCTACCACCGCCGCCCCAAATAATTGGAATCTGACCCCCATTTATTCACTCACTTCAAAAGGACTTTCACCATGGGACTCAAGTACACCGCCGAACACGAATGGGTTCGCTCTGAAGGCCAGCACGTTTGCGTGGGCATCACCCACCATGCCCAAGATGCCTTGGGCGATGTGGTGTTTGTCGAGTTGCCCGAGGTGGGCAGCCATTTCGATCAAGGCGCAGTGGCCGGTGTGGTCGAGTCGGTCAAGGCCGCGGCCGATGTCTACATGCCCATCAGCGGCACCGTCACCGAAGTCAACGAGGCCCTGCGCGAAGACCCCTCTTTGGCCAACACCGACCCCATGGGTGCGGGCTGGTTCTTCAAGGTCGAACCGAGTGCAGCCGCGCAAATCGACGCTTTGATGGATGAGGCCGCCTACAACAGCCTGACCGGCGGTTGATGGCGCTGCGCCCTGCCAGAACTGAACCCAGATCACCCTCGCCGCCCCTTTATTTCCGGCCACCCGCCGACCGTTGACACCCTGAGGTCCCGCCATGCTCATGCCCACCGCCAAGCCCCTGGACGAATTGGAAAATTCTTCGGAGTTCATTGCCCGCCACATTGGCATCAGTGCCGCCGATGAGCAACACATGCTGGGGGTGATTGGCGCGGCCTCTCGGCGCGCTTTGATCGAGGCCATTGTGCCGCGCTCGATCGCGCGCCAGCAAAGCATGCAATTGCCAGCGCCCATCACAGAAGCCGCCGCATTGGCCGAACTCAAGGCCATGGCGGGCTTGAACCAGCAACTCAAAAGCTTCATTGGCCAGGGTTACCACGGCACCCACACACCCGGTGTGATCCTGCGCAATATTTTGGAAAACCCGGCCTGGTACACGGCCTACACGCCTTACCAAGCCGAGATCAGCCAAGGGCGCATGGAAGCATTGGTGAATTTTCAAACCATGGTGTGCGACCTGACCGCCATGCCGATCGCCAACGCCTCCATGCTCGATGAAGCCACCGCTGCCGCCGAGGCCATGACCTTGGCCAAGCGACAGGTCAAAGCGCGTGGCACGACCTTGGTGGTGGATGCCGATTGCCACCCCCAAACCATTGAAGTGATCCAAACCCGGGCCCAACCCCTGGGCATCGAGGTGGTGTTGACCCACAGCGCCGAACAATGGCGCGCGGCCTTGTCCGCAGGCGGCTACTTTGCGGCCCTGCGCGCCTACCCCGGCAGCAGCGGTGCTTTGGTCGATACCTCGGCCGACGCGGACACCATCCACGGCCATCAAGCGGCCTTGATCGTGTGCGCCGATTTGCTGGCGCTGACCTTGCTCAAACCACCCGGCGAGATGGGCGCAGACATTGTGGTGGGCACCACCCAGCGCTTTGGCATGCCCATGGGCGCAGGCGGCCCGCATGCCGCTTATTTGGCTTGCCGTGACGAATACAAACGCTCCATGCCCGGCCGCTTGGTCGGGGTGAGCATCGATGCCCATGGGCAACCCGCTTACCGGCTGGCCTTGCAAACCCGGGAACAACACATCCGGCGCGAAAAAGCCACTTCCAATATTTGCACCGCCCAGGTCTTGCCCGCTGTGGTGGCCAGCATGTATGCGGTTTACCACGGCCCGCAAGGCCTCAAACGCATCGCCCAGCGGGTGAGCAGTTATTGCGCCATCTTGGCCCAGGGCCTGCAAGAAATGGGTTGCACATTGCTCAACCCCACCGCATTTGACACCTTGGGTGTGGTGATGGCCTCAGCCCAAGCGGCCGATGCGGTGCAAGCCCAAGCGGTGGCCGCGGGTGCCAACCTGCGCCGCTTGAACAGCCGCACGCTGGGCATCAGCCTGGACGAGACCACCACCCGGGCCGATGTGCAGTTGCTGTGGCAACTGTTGGCGCCTGCCCCCCACGCCCTGCCCGAGTTGTCGCGCTTTGAAAAGGGCATCGAGCCGCTGATTCCCGAAGGATTGCGCCGCGACAGCGCCTATTTGACCCATCCGGTGTTCAACCGCTACCACTCCGAGACCGGCATGCTGCGCTACATCCGCCAACTGTCGGACAAGGACCTGGCCCTGGACCGCAGCATGATCCCCTTGGGCTCTTGCACCATGAAGCTCAATGCCACCAGCGAGATGATCCCCATCACCTGGCCCGAATTTGCCAACTTGCACCCGTTTGCCCCGCCCGATCAATTGCAAGGCTATGCCCAACTCGATGCCCAGTTGCGCCAATGGCTGTGCCAAGCCACTGGCTATGCGGGCATCAGCTTGCAGCCCAATGCCGGGTCCCAAGGCGAATACGCTGGTTTGCTGGTGATCCAGGCCTACCACCGTGCCCGTGGCGAAAGCCACCGCAACATCTGCCTGATCCCGTCCAGCGCCCACGGCACTAACCCGGCCAGCGCCCAAATGGTGGGCCTGCAGGTGGTGGTGACCCAATGCGATGCCAACGGCAATGTGGACATGGCCGATCTGAAAGCCAAATGCGAACAGCACAGCGCCCATTTGGCGGCGGTGATGATCACCTACCCCAGCACCCATGGCGTGTTCGAGACCCAGGTCAAGCAGTTGTGCGAACTGGTGCACCAGCATGGCGGGCGCGTTTATGTGGACGGGGCCAATATGAATGCCTTGGTGGGCGTGGCCGCACCCGGTGAGTTTGGCGGCGATGTCAGCCACTTGAATTTGCACAAAACCTTTTGCATCCCCCATGGCGGCGGCGGACCTGGCGTGGGCCCGGTGTGCGTGGTGCAAGACCTGGTGCCGTTTCTGCCCGGCCATGTCAGCGGGGGTTGGCCCGGCGGCGGCCAGCCTGCCCAAGCCGCAGCGACGGGCGAAGGCCAAGCCCAGGCCCACCGGCCGGCGGTGGGCGCGATTTCGGCCGCACCCCTGGGCAATGCGGCGGTGCTGCCGATTTCTTGGATGTATTGCCGCATGATGGGCGCAGAAGGTTTGCAGCATGCCACCGAGGCGGCGATTTTGTCGGCCAACTACATCAGCCGCCGATTGGCCGACCACTACCCCACGCTGTATGCGGGCGAGCACGGCCATGTGGCCCATGAATGCATATTGGACTTGCGCGGCCTCAAAGACAGCGCCGGTGTGATGGCAGAAGACGTGGCCAAGCGCTTGATGGACCATGGTTTTCATGCACCCACTTTGTCTTTTCCCGTGGCCAATACCTTGATGGTCGAGCCCACCGAGAGCGAAACCCTGGAGGAACTCGACCGGTTCATCCAAGCCATGATCGCCATCCGAGAAGAGATCCGCCAAATCGAGACCGGTGTGTGGCCGCCCGAAGACAACCCCTTGAAAAACGCACCCCACACCGTGGGCAGTGTGCTCAGTGCCGACTGGGCGCACCCTTATTCACGCGAACAAGCCGCTGTGCTCGCTGGCAGGCCGCATGGCAGCGTGAAGTACTGGCCCAGCGTGGGCCGCATTGACAATGTGCACGGCGACCGCAACTTGTTTTGCAGTTGCGTGCCGCTATCGGCTTACGAGAGCGATCAGCCCTCGTAACGCTTGCCCCGGGCCAGCAACTCGGGCGTGCCGATCACCGCGTTGAGGCCATCAAAGTCCAGCATCTGCTCGCGCCAGGGCAAGCTGGTCTGGTGCTGGTGCAAGCTGGCGTAGTAGCCCTGCAAGGTGTGGGCCACGGCGCGGGCCGTGCCGCCAGGGAAAATCACAATGCGGTAACCCTTTTGGCCCAGGCTGTGGGCATCGGTCACCGGGGTTTTGCCGCCTTCGACCATATTGGCCAGCATCGGGATGCGCTGGGCAAAGCGGCCGCAGGCCAAGTCCATTTGCTCGGGGCTGCGCACCGCCTCGATGAACAAGGCATCCACGCCACATTCGAAATAGGCCTCGGCACGGTCCATGGCGGCATCAAAGCCTTCGACCGCCACCGCATCGGTGCGGGCCAAGATCAAGGTTTGGGCGCTGCGCCGCGCGTCCAAGGCCGCGCGCAATTTGCCTTGCATTTCGCGCACCGGCACCACGGTTTTGCCATCCAAATGGCCACAACGCTTGGGAAAGCCTTGGTCCTCCAACTGGATCATGGCCGCGCCAGCGCGCTCAAAGTCCAGCACCGTGCGCTGCACGTTCAAGGCATTGCCAAAGCCGGTGTCGGCATCGACGATCACCGGCAGACTCACCCGCTCGGTGATGCGCGACAAGGTATCGGCCACTTCGGTGGCGGTGGTCAGGCCCACGTCCGAGCGACCCAAGCGGGTATAGGCGATCGAAGCGCCCGACAGGTACAAGGCCTCAAAACCCGATTGCTCGGCGATCAAGGCGCTCAAGGCATCGTAAATGCCGGGTGCCAGCACCACTTTGTTTTGTTGCAAGCGCTGGAGAAAGGAAACGGGATGGGGTGACATGGCAATTCTGGGTTGTGGTGGATGAAACAGGCTCGGACAGGTCCTATTTTGACCGCACAAGCTATAGACTCTCGGCTTGCTTGACCCCTGGGCGACCCTGGCGCGCCACCAGGGGCCCAGCCCAGCCACCTGCCCCACCCATGCTGCCCGAACTCAAACCCTATTTGACCGCGTTTGCCCTGCCCCCTTTGTCCATCATCCTGCTCTTGGGTATGGCCTGGTGGGGTTGGCGCCGTCGCCGCGCCTGGGCCCAAGCCGCCATGGCCCTGGGTTTGCTCAGCCTGTGGTGGCTCAGTTGCCCAGTGGTGGCGGTGTGGCTGAGCCGCAACCTGTTGCCCAGCCATGACATGGCGAGCGCGGCCCTGTTGCAAGCCAATCAGGTGCAAGCCCTGGTGGTGCTGGGCGGTGGTGTGGAGGTGGACCTGCCCGATGGCGTTCCCCAGTTGGGCAGGCACAGCCTGGACCGCTTGCGCCAAGGGGTTCAATGGGCCCGGGTGACCGAGTTACCCCTGATGTTCACGGGTGGTGTGGGTTGGGCAGGCCGCACCAATGCGCCCACCGAGGCCGAAGTGGCCCAACGGGTGGCCCAAGATGCCTTTGCTTGGCCGCTGCGCTGGACCGAAAGCGCATCGCGCGACACCCAAGAAAACGCCCAAAACAGTTTTCGCATCTTGTCGGCCCAGGGCATCACACGCATCGGCCTGGTCACCGACAGCTGGCACATGGCCCGCAGCGTGCGCCAGTTTGAGCGCGCCGGTTTCAGTGTCACGCCCATCCCCATGGGCCACCCCAGTTTGTTTCATACCTGGCTGGACTGGTTGCCCGATACAAGTGCGCTGCAAACCTCCCGCCATGTGATCCGTGAACGGCTGGGCCTGTGGGTCGCGCGCTGAGGGCAATGAACCCTGTCTGTTACATTAATAACCAGACAGTCAGTAATAAATGACCCCCGAAACCACCCCCAAGCGCGAACGCCGAAAAGAGGCCCGACCGGGCGAATTGCTCGAAGCGGCGCTGCAATTGTTTGTGCAAAAAGGCTTTGCCGCGACCAAGGTCGAAGAGGTGGCCGCCTTGGCAGGGGTGTCCAAAGGCACTTTGTTTTTGTACTTTCCCACCAAAGAGGACCTGCTCAAAGCCGTGGTGAGCGAAAACCTGGCGCAGCACTTCCCGGGCTGGACCCAGGCCTTTGAAAGCTTTGAAGGCAGCAGCGCCGAGATGCTGCGGTTTGCACTGCACAGCTGGTGGGAAAAAATAGGTTCTACACCCGCCGGTGGCATTTGCAAACTGATGATCAGCGAGTCGCGCAACTTCCCTGACCTGCTGGCTTTTTATGTGGAGTCGGTGATGCGCCCTGGCAACCATTTGTTGCGCCGCATTTTGGAGCGCGGCATGGCCAGCGGTGAGTTTCGGCCCATGGACAGCGCCGTGGCGGTGCATGCCATCGTGGCCCCCATGATTTACATCATGGTGTGGGAAAACGCACTGACCACTTATTCAGCCACCTTGACCATGTCCCCCAAATCCTTTTTGGACCAACAAATCGATATCTTGTTGCACGGACTGGTGGCAACACCTGCAAAGGCCTCTCCCCCATGAACAAAACCTGGACCCGAAGCTTGATCGGCGTGGGCGTGTTGGCAGCCCTGGCCGCTGGGTGGGCTTACAAATCCCGCAACCCAGCGCCCCCTCCACCCAGCCCGGCCAAGGTGGAGATGGTGTATGAGCTGGCACCCGGCGATGTGATGCAGCTGGTGCAAAGGCCGCTGCTGGTGGGCCTGCCATTCACCGGCAGCATCAAAGCCGTTAACAGCGCGCTCATCAAGGCCCGGGTGGCGGGCGAATTGATGGATTTGGTGGTGCGCGAGGGCGACAGTGTGCGCGCCGGTCAGGTGTTGGCCCGCATCGAGCCCACCGAATACCTGCGCCGCTTGCAGCAATTCAAAGACCAGGCCGATGCGGCCAAAGCCCAGATTGACATTGCCCAGCGCCAGTTTGACAACAACAAGGCCTTGGTCGATCAAGGCTTCATCTCCAAAACCGCGCTCGAAACCTCTTTGGCCACCTTGCAAGGGGCCCAGGCCTCGCACAAAGCCGCCTTGTCAGCGGCCGAGGTGGCGGCCAAGTCGCTCGAAGACGCGGTGCTGCGCTCGCCCATCCAAGGCCAGGTGTCGGCCCGACTGGCCCAACCTGGCGAACGCTTGTCCATCGATGCCAAGGTGTTGGAGCTGGTGGACCTCAGCCGCTTGGAAATCGAAGTGCCCGTGAGCGCGTCCGATGTGCTGGGCCTGCGCTTGGGCCAAAGCGCCCGGGTGCAGGTCGAAGGTGTGGAGGTGCCGGGCCCGGCCAAAGTGGTTCGCATCAGCCCCAGCACCCAAAGCGGCAGCCGCAGCGTGATGGTTTACCTGTCGCTGGCGGCCATGCCCGGCCTGCGCCATGGCCAATTTGTGCAGGGCATGGTCAACACCGATCAGGCCCAGGTGCTGGCCGTGCCCTTGTCGGCGGTGCGCACCGAGCGTGCGCAGGCCTATGTGCAAACCGTGGTCGATGGCAAAGTGGTTTACCGCAGCATTGCCCTGGGCCCACGCGGGCACAGCGAGGGCAGCAACGACACCTGGGTGGGCATCACTGGGGTTGAAGCCGACAGCACCATCATCACCGGCGCAGTCGGCAGCCTGCGCGAAGGACTCAGCGTCAAGGTCATCGCACCGGCCAAGGCACCCTGAACCATGTGGTTCACCCGCGTCAGCCTGCACAACCCGGTGTTTGCCACCATGATGATGTGTGCCATCGTGGTGTTGGGTTGGTTCTCGTACCAGCGCTTGCAGGTCGATCAGTTCCCCAACGTGGACTTTCCGGTGGTGGTCATCACCACCGAGTACCCCGGCGCTTCGCCCGAGGTGGTCGAGTCCGAAGTCAGCAAAAAAATTGAAGAAGGTGTCAATGCCATTGCTGGCATCAACACCTTGACCTCGCGCAGCTACGAAGGCGCCTCGGTGGTGGTGGTGGAGTTTCAGCTGCACATCGATGGGCGCAAAGGCGCTGAAGATGTGCGCGAGAAAATTGCCAACCTGCGCCCTTTGTTGCGCGAAGAGGTCAAAGACCCCCGGGTGCTGCGCTTTGACCCGGCCAGCAAAGCCGTTTACTCACTGGCGGTGTTGGCCCAAGCCCCGGCACCGGGCGCCAGCCCCATGTCTGCGGTGGAATTGACCAATTGGGCCGATCAGGTCTTGAAAAAACGCTTGGAGAACGTGCGCGGCGTGGGCTCGGTCAGTTTGGTGGGCGGCACCAAACGCGAAATCAACCTCTTGCTCAACCCCCAAGCGATGGAGGCTTTGGGCATTTCGGCCGACCAAGTGGTCCAAGCGGTGCGATCAGAAAACCAAAACCTGCCTCTGGGCACGGTGCGCACCAGCCAACAAGAGCGGGTGGTGCAAATCGATGCGCGCTTGAAGCGGCCAGAGGACTTTGGGGCCATCATCGTGGCCCGCAAAGCCAGTGGGCCGGTTTACCTGCGCCAAGTCGCCCGGGTGCAGGACGCGGGCCAAGAGGTTGAAAGCCTGGCCTTGTACAACGGCCAGCGCACCTTGTTGATGTCGGTGCAAAAGTCGCAAGACGAAAACACCATTGGCGTGGTCGATGGCCTGAACCAAGCCGTCAAAGACATGGCCAACAGCCTGCCCCCCGGGGTGCGGCTCGAGACGGTCAGCGATGGGGCACGCACCATCCGGGTGGCGGTCAACAACGTGCGCCAAACCCTCATTGAAGGGGCGGTGCTGACGGTGTTGATCGTGTTTTTGTTCCTCAACTCCTGGCGCTCCACCGTCATCACCGGCCTGACCCTGCCAATTGCCATCATTGGCACGTTTTTGTTCATGTACATGTTTGGCTTCACCATCAACATGATCACCTTGATGGCCTTGTCGCTGTGCGTGGGCTTGCTGATCGACGATGCCATCGTGGTGCGCGAGAACATCGTGCGGCATGTGGAAATGGGCAAGTCGCCTTACCAAGCGGCCCTGGATGGCACCCAAGAAATTGGCTTGGCGGTGTTGGCCACCACCTTCTCCATCGTGGCGGTGTTTCTGCCGATTGGTTTCATGGGCGGCATCATCGGCAAGTTTTTCCACGAATTTGGCATCACCATCGTGGCCGCGGTGTTGATCTCCATGTTCGTGAGTTTCACCCTCGACCCCATGCTCTCCAGCGTTTGGCACGACCCCAGCATTGGGGCCCACGGCCAACCCCGGGGCTCGTCTTGGTACGACCGCAGCATCGGTCGGGTGACCGGCTGGTTTGACCGCGGCACACTGGCTTTGGCTGACCTGTACCAGCGCACCCTGGCCTGGGCCTTGCGCTTCAAAAAAACCACCTTGGCCCTGGCCCTGGCCACCTTCATCACCAGCCTGGGCTTGCTGCCCATGCTCGGCACGGAGTTCGTGCCCAAGGCCGATTTTTCCGAAATCACCGTCAGCTACTACACCCCCATGGGCTCTGCCTTGGAAGCCACCGAGGCCAAAACCTTGCAGGTGGAGGCCATCTTGCGCGAGTTTCCGGAAGTCAACTACACCTTGTCGACCATCAACACCGGTGTGGCCGCTGGCAAGGTGTACGCCAATGTGTATGTGCGCCTGGTCGACCGCCAAAAGCGCCAGCGCGGTTTGAACGAGATGATTGCCGTGTTGCGCGAACGCCTGGGCCGGGTGGCGGGCATCACCGTCACCCATGTGGGCTTGCAAGAGGCGGTGGGGGGGAGCAACAAGGCGATTGAGTTTTCGCTGTTGGGCCCCGACTTGCCGGAATTGGAGCGCATCAGCCAAACCGTGATGCGCCAGCTCCATACCGTGCCCGGTTTGGTCGATATTGACTCCAGCATCAAACCCAACAAACCCACGGTGGAGGTGGTGGTGCGCAAAGATGCCGCCTCGGATGTGGGCCTGAGCGTGACCGCCATGGCCGCCCAGCTGCGCACCTTGATCGCCGGTACCACGGTGGGCAATTGGCGCGCCCCCGACGACCAAACCTACGATGTCAATGTGCGCTTGGACCCCCAGTTTCGCAACACCCCCGAAGACTTGGAGCGCCTGCCCTTTGCCCTGCCCAACGCGGCCGACGGGGGGCAACGCAGCGTGCGTTTGAACCAAGTGGCCCAGGTGGTCAATGCCACCGGGCCCAACCAAATCAACCGGCGTGACCTGTCGCGCGAAGTGGCCTTCAGCGGCAACGCCCATCAGCGCTCCAGCGGCGAGGTGTCCAAAGACATCCGCAGCGTCATGGCCAGCATTCCCTTGCCGCCAGGCTATCGCTTTCGCATCGGTGGCTCGACCAAGAGCATGGAAGAGTCGTTTGCCTATGCCCTGTCGGCCCTGGCTTTGGCCGTGATCTTCATCTACATGATTTTGGCCAGCCAGTTCAAAAGCTTTTTGCAACCCCTGGCTTTGATGAGCTCGCTGCCCCTGACCCTGATTGGCGTGGTGCTCTCGCTGATGTTTTTCCGCTCCACCGTGTCCATGTTCTCGGCCATCGGCTTTGTGATGCTGATGGGCCTGGTCACCAAAAACGCGATTTTGTTGGTCGACTTTGCCATCCGCGCACGCGAACCCCACCTGGGCGACAACGGCCAGATGCAGCCTGGCGTGGGCCGCACAGAAGCCTTGTTGTTGGCCGCGCGGGTGCGCTTGCGCCCCATCATGATGACCACCTTGGCCATGGTGTTTGGCATGGTTCCCTTGGCCTTTGCCCTGAGCGAAGGCTCTGAACAACGCGCACCCATGGGCCAAGCGGTGATCGGCGGGGTGATCACCTCGTCGCTGCTGACCTTGGTGGTGGTGCCGGTGATTTATTGCTACATGGACGACCTGGCCCAATGGGCCCAGCGTTGGTGGCGCAAGGACAAAAGCGACACCCGTTTTGGCCCTGGCGGCGCTTAAAATCTGCCATTTTCTTGATGACCCACCCCATGAACCTCGAACAAGCCCGTTTCAACATGGTTGAGCAGCAAATCCGCCCCTGGGAGGTGCTGGACAAAGCCGTTTTGGCCGCCCTGATGCAGCTCCAGCGCGAACAGTTCGTGCCCCCCGACTGTGTGGAATTGGCCTACGCCGACACCGAAATCCCCCTGCCCCATGGCCAGACCATGCTGCCCCCCCGGGTGGATGCGCGCATGGTCAATGACTTGGCCTTGCAAGGCAGCGAGTCGGTGCTGGAAATTGGCACCGGCAGCGGCTACCTGTGCGCATTGTTGGCCCTCCGGGCCCGCCAAGTGCTCAGTTTAGAAATCCATGCCGACTTGGCCCAGCAGGCCCAGCGCCATCTGACCCAGGCGGGCATCGTCAACGCCCAAGTGCGTTGTGCCGATGGCGCGTCTGGCGCGCCTGGCCAAGGCCCGTTCGATGCCATCGTGCTGGGCGGCTCTGTCCACGCCGTGCCCCAGGCCTTGCTCGAGCAGCTCAGCATGGGCGGGCGCTTGATGGCCATCACCGGGGAAGAACCGGTGATGCAAGTCACCCTGCACACCCGGGTCGGGCCCCAGTCTTGGCGCAGCCAGGCTCTGTGGGACACTGTGGCACCGCCTTTGCAAGGTTTTGCACAGCCCAGCGCTTTTCATTTTTGACCCCCCAAACAGACCCAGTGCCGGTGCACCCAGCCCCTGGTTTATTTGACCCCCTCCAAGGAAATCCATGAAGTTTCGCCACCTCCCCGTTCACGCCGCTGTGTTGATGGGCCTGAGCGGCTGGGCCCAAGCCCAAAGCCTGGTTGAGCTGTATGACGCGGCACGCGGCTACGATGCCACTTACCAGTCGGCCAAAGCCCAATTGGATGCCACCTTGGCCAAGACCGATCAAGCCATCGCCGGCATCTTGCCCACGGTCACATCAACCGCCAGTGTTTCGCGCTCCAACATCGTGGGCATGTTCGATGCCGTGGCCCCGGCCACCTCACCCACCACCTACGACCGCATTTTTGGCACCCAATCGACCAGCATCACCGCCAGCCAAGCCCTGTATCGGCCCGCCAACGTCGCGGCCTATGTGCAAGGCAAACGCCAGCGCGAGCAGGCCTATGCGGTGCTGGCCATTGCCGAGCAAGACCTGATGGTGCGCCTGAGCCAAGCCTATTTTGATGTGCTGGCCAGCCAAGACAGCCTGACCTTTGTCAAGGCACAAAAAATCGCTGTGAACGAACAACTGGCCTCTGCCAAACGCAATTTTGAGGTGGGCACCGCCACCATCACCGACACCCGCGAGGCCCAAGCCCGCTTTGACCTGGTGGTTGCGCAAGAAATCGCCGCCGAGAACGACCTGCGGGTCAAGCGCATGGCCTTGGACATGTTGGTGGGCAAAAAAGATGTCTCTCCCAAGCCCCTGGTCAACACCACCAACTTGCCCAACCCGGCCCCAGCCAATGTGGATGAGTGGGTCCAACAATCCGAGCGGGTGCATCCCGCCATTCAAAAAGCCCTGCTCGATTGGGAGGTGGCCAAACTCGAGGTGGACAAGGCCAAAGCCCTGCACAAACCCACGGTGGATTTGCAAGCCAGTTACGGCTATTCATTGAACCTGGATGGCTCTTCCACGCCCACCGTGACCACGGCGATCCAAAACTCCCACATTGGCATTTCATCCATCGGCGTGTTGGTCACCCTGCCCATTTTCTCGGGCTTTTCCAGCGACAACCGCATCAAGGAAACCTTGAAGCTGGAAGACAAAGCCCAGTCTGACCTGGAAATGGCCAAACGCAGCGTGGCCCAGTCCACCCGCGCAGCCTACTTTGGCGTGGTGTCGGGTTTGGGCCAGGTGAATGCCTTGAAAGCCGCCGAAGACTCCAGCCAACTGGCCTTGGATGCCAACAAGCTGGGCTACAGCGTGGGCGTGCGCATCAACATCGACGTGCTGAACTCACAAAGTCAGTTGTACCAAACCAAGCGCGATCTGGCCAAGGCGCGTTACGACGTGTTGCTGGGCAACTTGAAGCTGCGCCAATCCAACGGCAGCTTGAAGGCCGATGACTTGCAAATCGTCAACAACCTGTTGGCAAAGTAAACGGCATCACGCCAGCCATGGCCGCAAGGCCTGGGCGGTGCGCAGCGCCGCCCCCTGGTGACTTTGCGCCAGCGCCAAACTGGCTTGCACCGCTGCGCCGCGCTGCGCTGCATCCCTGGTCCATTGCAAAGCGGCCTGTAAGCCACTGGCCATGTCGGCCACCTGCTGGGCGGCACCCGCCGCTTGGGCCGCTTGGGCCGCCTGTTCAAAATTAAAGGTGTGCGGGCCCATCACCACGGGGCAGGCACAAGCGGCCAGCTCAATCAGGTTTTGCCCGCCCAAGGCCGCAAAGCTGCCACCCAACAGCGCCACATCCGACAAGGCCGCATAGGCGGCCATTTCGCCCAAACTGTCGCCCAGCCACAGGCTGGGGCCATCCACCGCCAACCCCTTGCCTTCACACATGGCCGCGGGCCCGGCTGGGCCCCACTGGCTGCGCCGCAACACGGACCATCCGCGCTGTTGGACCAAGGCCTCGACCGCCGCAAACCGCTGGGGGTGCCTGGGCACGATCAGCCAATGGGCCGCCGTCCATGCGCTGGGGTTGGCATGCAAGGCATCGAGCAGCATGGCCTCTTCGCCTTCGCGGGCGCTGGCCAGCATCACCACCGGCCTATCAAGCCCATCGCGCCAGGCCTGGCCCAAACCCAACACTTGTGGGTCGGCTTGGGCATCGAATTTCAGGTTGCCCAATATGCCCAGCACCGGCGCGCCGACCTCGCGCAAACGCTGTGCATCGGCTTCGCTTTGGGCCCACACCCCCCGCAAAGCGGCATAGGCGGGCCGCGCCAAAGCCGACCACCGCAGGGCCAAGCGGTGCGAGCGCGGGTTCAAACGGGCATTGACCAAGAACAAAGGCACACCCGCTTGCTGACAAGCGGCGCTCAAATTGGGCCAGACTTCGGTTTCCATCAAGATGCCGACCCGGGGTTGAAAGTGGCGCAAAAAAGCCGCTACTGCTTGAGGCGTGTCCCAGGGCAACCAGGCCTGCTGATCGCCTGCTTGCAGCAGGCTTTGCCCTTGGGCGCGACCGGTGGCGGTGCTGTGGGTCAGCAACAAACGCAGGCCAGGGTGTTGGGCGCGCAAGGCCTCGATGAGCACCGCGGCCACACGGGTCTCGCCCAGCGATACCGCATGTATCCACACTGCACCGGGTTCGGCAACGCCCTCATAGTGGCCAAACCGCTCGGGCACCCACTGGCCGTACATGGGTTCGCTGCGCGCACGCCGTGCCAATTTGCGCCGCACCAAGGGCACCATGGCGCGCACCAGGCCGCTGTAGAGAAAACGCATCATGAGGCTTGCGACACGCTTTGCCAGGCCGCCCACACGTCATTGGCATCGGGTGCATGTTCGCCCCCCACGGCTTTTTGGTGGGCGCGCCCCACAGGGCCGGCACGCGCCACCCGGGCTTGGCTGAAGATGATGACGGTGGGCAAGTCCAAAGCCACGGCCAAATGGCCCAAGCCCGAGTCCACGCCAATCACACCGCTGCATGCGGCCATGCGCGTGCGCAGTTCGGCCAGGCCCATGCGGGGCCAGATCTGGCAAGCCTCGCCCAGGCTGGCTTGCAACTGGCTGGCCCACTGGGCCTCGCTGTCGCTGGCTTGGGGCAAGGCCACGCAAAAACCTTGTGACAACAAACGATGGGCCACAGCCTGCCACTGGGCCATGGGCCAAGCGTTGTCGGCACGGGTGGTGCCATGGGCCAACACAACGCAAGGTGGATGCGAAGGCACGGGTGCGGGCCAGGGGTAAACAGGTGGCTGTGCCAGCCAAGGGGCGGGGTCTTGGCCCAAAGACCGGGCGGCCAAACTGCGGTAGCGGGCCACCGCGTGGATGGTTTTCTCCATCGGCACACTGCGCGAGAGCATCCAACGCACGGGCCACTCGTAGGCACACCAATCGCTGCGGTTGGCGTAGGTCACGCTGTAGCCGCCGGGGCTCAAGCGCGCACCACGGGCCACGCGGGCCGACTTGATCAGCCCTTGAAAGTCAATCACCACGTCATAGGCCTGCTGGTGCAAATCGGCCCAAAAAGCCCGCCAAGCCTGGCGCGATGCGCTGGCCCATGGGGCGCGGCGCCAACGCCGCTGGGCAATGGGTATGACCCGCGAAATGGCGGGCACGGCGCGCAGCAAATCGGCAAAGGCCTCCTCCACCACCCAGTCGATTTGCGCCTGCGGGTGCAGGGCCTGGATGTCATGCAACACAGGCAGGGTTTGGATCACGTCGCCCAGCGAAGACAGCTTGACGACCAGCACCCTCAATGCGCGGACTCCGTCACCGCCGCATCGGGTTTGACCGATGTGAGCAAGGCCATCATGTCGGCCTGGATGCGGGCCAAGGCCGCCGGGGTTTGGCCCTCAAAGCGCAGCACCAACACCGGGGTGGTGTTGGAGGCGCGGATCAGGCCAAAGCCGTCGCTCCAATCGACCCGCACGCCATCAATGCCCGATACGCTGGGCGCATCCACACCCGGGTGACGGGGCAAGCGGTCGGCTTGCACCGCTTCGAGCAAGGCCTGGGCCACGCGGTGGGGCTCGCCCTCGGCACACGGCACATTCAACTCGGGGGTGGAATGGCTGGTGGGCAAGGCCAACAAGACCGCATTGGCATCGGGTGAGCGGCTCAAAATTTCCAACAAACGGCAACCGGCGTAGGTGCCATCGTCAAACCCAAACCAACGCTCTTTGAAAAAGATATGCCCGCTCATCTCGCCACCCAAGGGCGAGTCGATTTCTTTCATCTTGGCTTTGATCAGCGAATGCCCGGTGCGGTACATCAGCGGCTCACCGCCAGCGGCGCGGATGGCCGGGGCCAGGCGTTGCGAGCATTTCACGTCATACACAATGGTGCCGCCGGGCACGCGCGAGAGCACATCTTGGGCAAATAACTGCATTTGCCGATCGGGGTAAATGTTTTGGCCGTCGCGGGTGACGATGCCCAAGCGGTCACCGTCGCCATCAAAGGCCAAGCCGAGTTCGGCCCCGGTTGTGGCCAAAGCAGCGATCAGGTCTTGCAGGTTTTCGGGCTTGCTCGGGTCGGGATGATGGTTGGGAAACTGACCATCGACCTCGCTGTAGAGCTCAATGACTTCACAGCCCAAGGCGCGAAAAATACCAGGGGCTGAAGCACCGGCCACGCCGTTGCCGCTGTCGATCACAATTTTCATGGGCCGGGCCAAACGCAGGTCCCCGGTGATGCGATCGCTGTAGGGCTTGAGCACGTTCATCAAGCGCACCCGGCCACCGGCTTTGAGCGCCCAGGACTCGTCGGTCATGATGCGGCGCAAGGCCAAAATGTCTTCGCCATAAATGGCGCGCCCGTCCAACACCATTTTGAAACCGTTGTAGTCCTTGGGGTTGTGGCTGCCCGTGACCTGTATGCCACTGCGGCACACCGTGTGGGCCGCAAAGTACAACATGGGGGTAGTGACCATGCCCACGTCCACCACGTCCACGCCCACATCGACCAGGCCTTGCACCAGGGCCGCGCTCAAACTCGGCGAACTCCAACGGCCATCGCAACCAACGGCCACGGTGGTTTCGCCACATGCCAGGGCTTGGTGACCAAAGGCGCGGCCCAAAGCGCGGGCGAAATCGGGATTCAAGGCGGTGGGGACCAGGCCCCGAATGTCATAGGCTTTGAAAGCGTGGGGGTCTGTTTTCATGGCGGCAATTGTAGGTTGCCCCAAATTTGGCCCAGGCCACTATGATGGCTGCCACACCTCGACCAAACAGTTCTCCATGTGACGGCCAAAGGCCAGGGAACTGCAGCCGGTCGAACCACATTCACCCACGCAAAAGAGCCCGATTGAGTTCCACCCCATTGCGCACCTGGTTGCCTGATTTCCTGCTGCTGTCCATGCTGTGGGGATCGTCCTATGTGTTCATGCGCTGGGGGGCGGTTCACTTTGGGGCATTGCCCACGGCCTGGCTGCGGGTGAGCGTGGCCATGCTGGTGCTGCTGCCATGGGTGCAACTGAAAGGCTTGATGCCCCAGGTGTGCACCCATTGGCGGGCCACCTTCATCATGGGCAGTTTGAATTCGGCCATTCCATTTGCCTTGCTCGCCTATGCGGTGAACGAAATGACCACCGGCTTGGCCTCCATCCTCAATGCCACCACGCCGCTGTTTGGTGCCTTGGTGGCTTGGCTGTGGCTCAAAGACAAGCCCACGGCCGCACGCTCACTGGGTTTGGCCATTGGCTTTTTGGGTGTGGCCCTGTTGACCCTGGGCCGCAACCCCGATGCCGCGCTCAACGAACAAGCCTCCAACGGTGGCATCTTGGCCTGCTTGGCCGCCACCTTTTTTTACGGCACGGCGGCCTGCTTTGCCCAGCGCCACTTGCGCAGTATCCCCCCCTTGGCCACCGCTTTTGGCAGCATGATCGGTGCCAGCTTGCTGTTGGTCTTGCCCGCATGGTGGTTTTGGCCCGCCCAAACACCACCCTGGTCGTCTTGGGCGGCGATTGTGGCCTTGGGCGCTTTGTGCACCGCCTGCGCTTATGCGCTGTACTTCAAACTGAACGCCCGAATTGGGGCCACCAAAGCCATGACGGTGACCTATCTCATCCCCTTGTTTGCCAGCTTGCTGGGGGTGGTGCTGTTCGATGAACACCTCAGCCTGATCAGCTTGCTCAGCGGCCTGACCATCATGCTCGGCACGGCCCTGGCCAGCGGGGTGGTGGTTTGGCCCAGGCCCAAAGCGGCGGAGAAACTTCCTACAGAGGGATCGGATGCCCAAAGAAAAAACCCTTGAGGGCCGAGACCTTCAAGGGTTTTTGATTGGCGGAGTGGACGGGGCTCGAACCCGCGACCCCCGGCGTGACAGGCCGGTATTCTAACCAACTGAACTACCACTCCTGGTAGGCGCTTCTCGCGTTGCGCTGTTGCACGCAACCAAGTGAAGACAACTTGGCGACCCTACGGGGATTCGAACCCCGGTACTCACCGTGAAAGGGTGATGTCCTAGGCCTCTAGACGATAGGGTCATAACCTGGACGCATTTCGAAACCTTGGTGGAGGTAAGCGGGATCGAACCGCTGACCTCTTGCATGCCATGCAAGCGCTCTCCCAGCTGAGCTATACCCCCGTGGTGGTATCGAAAGGCGAAATTATAGCTCGAAATTGCGGACCGCTTGCAGTCTGTGCAAAACACGATCGCGGGTGAACAAACTGATCACCGCATCCAAGGATGGGGTCTGCGCTTGGCCGCACAACAAAACCCTTACCGGCATGGCCAGTTGCGGCATTTTGATGCCCGCTTGTGCCAGCACTTGTTTGATCGCAGCGGACACGGCGGATGGGCTCCACTCGCCGCTGCTTAGTGCCTGTTGCAAGGCTGAAATGGCTTGTACCACCGCAGGGCTGAGCATGGGTTTGAGCACTTCGGCATCCACCACCACATCGGTATAGAACACCGCCGCCCAATCGGCCAAAGCCACAGTGGTGTCGCAGCGGTCTTTGAACAAGGCGCAAATGCCCGGCAGTTGTTCATCGGCGGCGATGCCGCGCTGGGCCAGGCGAGGCCGCACCAAGTCGGCCAATTGCTCTGCGGGCAGGGCCTTCAAATGCTGGGCATTGACCCAGCGCAGTTTGGCTTCGTCAAATTGCGCCGCACTTTTGCCCAAATGGTCCAGGTTGAACCAGTCCAAAAATTGCTCGCGGCTGAATATCTCGTCGTCCCCATGGCTCCACCCCAGCCGGGCCAGGTAATTGACCATGGCATCGGGCAGGTAACCCTCGTCACGGTATTGGGTGACCGGCTTGGCCCCATTGCGCTTGCTCATCTTCTCACCGGCTTCGTTGAGCACGGTGGGCAAGTGGGCATACACCGGAGGCGTTTTGCCCAGGGCATGGAAGATGTTGATTTGGCGTGGCGTGTTGTTGACGTGGTCATCGCCCCGGATGACATGGGTGATGGCCATGTCGATGTCGTCGACCACCACACAAAAGTTGTAGGTGGGTGTGCCATCGGGGCGGGCAATCACCAAGTCGTCCAATTCGGTGTTGCTGATTTCGATGCGCCCTTTGACTTTGTCGTCCCAGGCCACCACGCCCTCTAGAGGGTTGCGAAAGCGCAGCACCGGTTGCACCCCCTCGGGGATGGGCGGCAGGGCTTTACCCGGCTCGGGCCGCCATTTGCCGTCGTAACGCGGCTTTTGTTTGAGCGCCATTTGTTGCTCGCGCAAGGCATCGAGTTCGGCCACGCTGGTGTAGCAGGGATACACATGGCCAAGGGCTTGCAGTTGGGCCAAAACCTCGCGGTAGCGGTCCATGCGCTGCATTTGATAAAAAGGCCCTTCATCGTGGTCCAAACCCAACCAGGCCATGCCCTCCAAAATGACATCCACTGCGGCTTGCGAGGACCGGTCCAGATCGGTGTCTTCGATGCGCAAAATAAAGTCTCCCCCTTCGGGGTGGCTTTTGGAGCGGGCAAATGCCCAGGGGTACAAAGCCGAGCGGATGTTGCCCAGGTGGATGAACCCGGTGGGCGATGGCGCGAAGCGGGTGCGAACGCGGCTCATGACAGGGTGTCCAAGCCACGCGCCAGATCGGCCTGGATGTCGCTCAAATGCTCCAGGCCCACGGCCACCCGCACCAGGCCTTGACCGATGCCAGCCGCTTGGCGCTGGGCTTCAGACAAACGGCCATGCGAGGTGCTCGCCGGGTGTGCCACCAAGGTTTTGACATCGCCCAGATTGGTCGACAGCGACAGGGTTTGCATGCTGTCCATCACATGAAAGGCACGGGCTCGGGCTTGCACCGGGTCAGCGGCCTTCACCACAAAAGACAACACCGCACCGCCTGCGCCCGACTGTTGGGCCATGGCCAGGGCATGCTGGGGGTGGCTACTGAGCCCCGGGTAGAGCACGCGCTCCACCGCTGGGTGCGCCTCCAACCAATGGGCCAATTGCAAGGCTTGGTCGGACTGCGCTTGCATGCGAATTTTCAAAGTCTCCATGCCTTTCAAAATGACCCAGGCATTGAAAGGCGCCAAGGTCATGCCCGCGCTGCGCATGACCGGGCCAAACACATCATTGACCAAGGCTTTGGTGCCGCACAATGCCCCCGCCATCACCCGGCCTTGTCCGTCCAGGTATTTGGTGCCCGAATGGACGATCAGGTCGGCCCCCATCTCCACCGGGCGCTGAAACACGGGTGTGGCAAAGCAGTTGTCCACCGCCAGCAAGGCGCCTGCGCGGTGGGCCACATCGGCCAAAGCCGCAATGTCACACACCTCGGTCAAGGGGTTGGTGGGGGTTTCGGCAAACAACAAACGGGTGTTGGGCTTGACCGCCGCTTGCCACTCACTGACATCGGTTTGCGAGACAAAGGTGGACTGCACCCCAAACTTGGCAAACTCGCCGCCAATCAGCTTGATGGTTGAACCAAACATGGAGTGCGAGCAAATCACATGGTCGCCACTTTTGAGCAGGCCCATGCACATCAGCAAGATGGCCCCCATGCCAGATGCCGTGCCAATGCAAGCTTCGGTGCCCTCCAAGGCCGCCAAGCGCTGCTCCATGCTCGAGACCGTGGGGTTGCCCAAGCGGGCATAGGTATAGCCCTCTTCTTCACCGGCGAAACGGCGTGCCGCGGTGTCTGCATCGGGCTGAACATAACCACTGGTGAGGTACAAGGCCTCTGAGTTTTCGCCGTATTGGCTGCGTACCACTGCGGCGCGCACCGATTGGGTATCGCGGTGCAGGTCTGGCGGGGAAGGATGGTCTGACATGGGGTTTAGGAAGTGGCGGGGTTGGGAAGGGTCAGGCGTGAACCATCGCTGTCGTTTTCATCTTGCGTGTTGCGCTGGGCACCCATGCGGGCGATGTCTTGGGCGGTGATGTCGCCGGTGACATACACACCGTCGAAACACGAGGCATCAAAGCCATGCACCAAAGACGGGTCGGCGGCGGCTTGGCGCACGGCGGCTTTCATGCCCTCGACATCTTGGTAAATCAAGGCATCGCATCCAATCATGTCCCTGACCTCCTCCACCGAGCGGTTGTGGGCGACCAATTCATCGGGGGTGGGCATGTCAATGCCATACACGTTGGGGAACCGCACCGGTGGGGCTGCACTGGCCATGTAGACCTTGCGGGCCCCGGCATCGCGGGCCATTTGGACAATTTCTCGGCTGGTGGTGCCGCGCACGATCGAGTCATCGACCAGCAGCACATTGCGCCCCTTGAACTCGCTGGCGATGGCATTGAGTTTTTGCCGCACCGAGCGCTTGCGCACAGCTTGGCCGGGCATGATGAAGGTGCGCCCCACATAGCGGTTTTTCACAAAACCCTCGCGGTAGGGCAAGCCCAGCAAATGGGCCAATTGGGTGGCGCTGGGGCGGCTGGACTCCGGGATGGGGATGACCACGTCGATCTCATTGGGCGGCACGGTGGAGATGACCCGCTTGGCCAATGTCTCGCCCAAATTCAAGCGCGCTTGGTAGACCGAAATGCCGTCCAAGACCGAATCGGGCCGGGCCAAGTACACAAACTCAAAAATACAAGGGCTGAGCACCGGCGCATCGGTACAGACCTGGGCATGCACCTGGGTGTGCATGTCGATGAACACCGCTTCGCCCGGCGCAATATTGCGCTCAAACCGATGGCCTGTGCCCTCCAATGCCACCGACTCACTGGCCAACATGATGGCACCGTCGGCACTGCGGCCCATGCACAAGGGCCGAATCCCATACGGGTCGCGAAAGGCCAGCAAACCATGGCCAGCGATCATGGCAATCACCGCATACGAGCCCCGGATGCGTTTTTGCACACCGCGCACCGCCTCAAACACCTGTTGCGGCGACAAGGTGAAACCGCGCGAGGTGCGCTCGAGTTCGTGCGCCAACACATTGAGCAACACCTCGGAATCGCTTTCGGTGTTGATGTGGCGGTGGTCGGTGTTGAACAACTCCGACTTGAGGGCCGGCGCATTGGTCAGGTTGCCGTTGTGCACCAACACCAAACCAAAGGGGGCATTGACGTAAAACGGCTGTGCCTCTTCCTCGCTGTAGGCATTGCCCGCTGTGGGGTAACGCACCTGGCCCAGGCCAATCGGCCCAGGCAAGGCCCGCATGTTGCGGGTGCGAAACACATCGCGCACCATGCCCTTGGCCTTATGCATGAAGAATTTGCGGTCCAGTTGGGTGACGATGCCCGCAGCATCTTGGCCCCGGTGTTGCAGCAACAACAAGGCGTCATAGATCAGCTGGTTCACGGGTGCGTTGCTGGCAACGCCGACGATTCCACACATCAGGGCAGGTACTTTCCAAATTCGGGCGGCATGAGCGGTTTGACCCAAGCCAAGAAATTCGACAACAGGGGTCCGCTGTGCGAATCGCGCCACCATGGCGCATTTTGCATGGGTGTCATGGCCAAGGCAGCGGTGGCGGCCAACAACAACACGCTGGCCCGCAAGAGCCCAAACAGGCCACCCAAAATCCGGTCCAACCAGCCCAAGCCGACCACACTGATCAAGGCCTTGGCCATCCACAACACCACGGCCACGCCGATCAACACCAGCAGCATCACCAGCACAAACGCACAGGCCATGCGCAAGCCCTGCGCTTCTATCGGCAACCAGGGGCTGATGTGGCCTGCATACGACTGGGCCAGGTAAAAGGCCAAAACCCAGCCCAATAAGGACAGCACTTCTCGGGTGAGGCCGCGCCACAAACCAATGGCCAGAGACAGGGTCACGGCACCGCCCACGGCGATGTCCAGGACTTGGATGTTCTCCCAGTTCACAGGCTCAAAACCGCCGGTGTGAACTCGAGTTGCTTGGCTTTTTCGGCCGCTTTGTCGGCCTCTTCACGGCTGACAAAGGGGCCCAATCGAACGCGGGTTCGCTTGCCCTCTTTGGTGTCGGCGACATGGGTATAGGTTTTGAGGCCGGCTTTTTCCAATTTGCGGCGGGCTTCGCGGGCTTTGTCGGCATCGGCATAGGCACCGACTTGCACCACAAAACGGGCGCTGCCGTCTTTGGCCTCGGCCGCCGTGGCTTTGGCGGGCTCGGCCTTGGCGTTGTCTGCCTTGGCGCTGTCGGGTTTGACCGTTTCGGTTTTGGGAGGCTCTGGCTTGGTGGCGGGCGCGGGCGCGGGTGCTGCGGCCAATGCAGGTGTGGGCGGTACTTTGGCCGGGCTGGCCGCTGCATCGAGGACTTCTTCTTTGGGGCCCAGGCCCTGATCGGCCGCCAATTTGGGCGGGTTGGCATCGCTTTGGCTGGGGGCCGCTGCCGCTGGCACCGGTTCGGGGCTGTTGCGGCCCTTGTTTTTATCGGGAATTTCCACCGCAATGTCCACCGACACGGTGCGCGGCTGGGTGTCGAAGATCATTGGAAAACCGATCACGGCCACGGTGACCAAAACAACCGCGCCCAACAAGCGGTGGCGTGCCCGTTGGCGCAACACCTCGACACTTTCTGCCGCTGCGTTTTCGGCGGCCGCCGCAGATTGGGTGGCAGAGGCCTGGCCGGGCATGCGGAATTTAAAAAATGCCATGGGGGAGATGGGTTCAGTTGCTCAAATGCGGTGCGTTCAGGTTGGGCAAGCCGTTTTCGATCACGCCACCCACGGTTAAAAACGACCCGAACACCACAATTCTATCAGCGGGGTCTGCATTTTCTCGAGCGACAGCCAGGGCTTGCGCGGGGCTGGCGTGGGTGAAAACCTGTTGCGGGTCCACCCCGGACAGGCTTTTCAACTGCTGGGCCAAATCCTGCGCCCTTGCCGCTCTGGGGCTGGGCAAATCACACACATGCCAATGGGTGACCAAGGGCACCATGCGGGTCAACATGGTGGCCAGGTCTTTGTCGGCCATGGCACCAAACACCGCATGGGTTTGCGGGCAAAAGCCCATGGCATCGAGGTTTTGGAACAAAGCCGCCACCGAGTGGGGGTTGTGGGCCACATCCAGCACCACGGTGGGCTGACCGGCCAGGGTCTGAAAACGCCCCGGCAGTTCCACCAAGGCCAGCCCATTGCGCACCGATTGCGCGGTCACGGGCAAACGCTGGCGCAAGGCCTCGAACACGGCCAACACCCCGCTGGCATTGAGCAACTGATTGGCACCGCGCAAAGCCGGGTAAGCCAAGCCGTGGTAGCGCCGCTCCCGCCCTATCCAATGCCATTGATGCCGCTCCCCGCTGAAATGGAAATCGCGCCCCTGCAGCCACAGGTCCGCGCCGATCTGTTCGGCATGGGCCACCACGCTGGCGGGCGGCACGGGATCGCTCACGATCAACGGCCGCCCGGCCCTGGCGATGCCCGCTTTTTCGCGGCCAATCGACTCGCGGTCCGGGCCCAGCCATTCGGTGTGGTCCAGGTCAATGCAGGTGACCACCGCCGCATCTGCATCGACCACATTGACGGCATCCAATCGACCGCCCAGGCCCACCTCCAACACCACCACATCCAAGGCCGCTTGGCACAACAAATCCAAAATGGCCAAGGTGGTGAATTCGAAATACGTCAGGGCCAGGCCTGCGCGGGCCTGCTCTACCCGCTCAAAGTGGGGCACCAGGGCGGCCCCCTCCACCGACTGGCCCTGGATGCGGCAGCGCTCTTCAAAATGGACCAAGTGAGGAGATGTGTAAACCCCGGTGCGGTAGCCCGACTGGCGGCACACCGCCTCAAGCATGGCGCAGGTCGAACCCTTGCCGTTGGTGCCCGCCACCGTGATCACCGGGCAGGGCCATTGCCAGTTCAGGCGCTGGGCCACTTGCTGCACCCGCTCCAAACCCATGTCAATGGTGTGGGGGTGTAATTTTTCACAATGGGCCAGCCAGTCTTCGAGGTTCATGGCTGGCGATTGTGGACCAGGCTGAAAAGTACGGCATGATGGCGGCCATGCAGACCCCCCACATCACCGTTTACGGCATCCCCAATTGCGACAGCGTGAAAAAAGCACGCCAATGGATGGAAGCCCACCAAGTGGCCCACCATTTCCACGACTTCAAAAAACACGGCCTGGAAGCCGCTGACCTGGACCTTTGGCTGTCGCAGGTGGATTGGACGGTGTTGCTCAACCGCAAAGGCACAACCTGGCGCGGGCTGGATGCGGCCACCCAAAACCAAGTCTGTGATGCGGCCACCGCCAAGCGCTTGATGCTGCTGCACCCGAGTTTGGTCAAGCGCCCCTTGGTGGTGGCAGACCAAAAGGTGACGGTGGGTGTCAACCCCAGCGCCTGGGAAAGCGTTGTTTAATTCTTTGCAAACCCTGCCCCCCTGACCAACGGAAACCCCGATATGAAACCTTTCAACTACCTGCCAATCGCCCTGGCCCTGGCCAGCGTTGTGGGCAGCGCCCAGGCCCAAGAGGTCGGCCGCGTCATCTCCTCCACCCCCATCATCCAGCAAGTGGCAGTGCCGCGGCAGGTCTGCACCCAAAACCAAGTGGTCACCCCGGGTCAAAAATCAGGCGCCGGTGCTGCCATGGGGGCCATTGCAGGTGGGGCCATCGGCAACAGCATGGGCCAAGGTTTTGGCAAAGATGCCGCCACCATGCTGGGTTTGATCGGCGGTGCTTTGCTGGGCGACCGGGTTGAGGGCACGCCCGCGCCAGAGGTGCGCCAAGTGCAAAACTGCAGCAACCAAGTTTTCTATGAAAACCGCACTACGGCTTACCACGTGGTTTACGAATTTGCGGGCAAGCAGTACAGCGTGCAAATGCCGCAAGACCCAGGCCCTTCGGTGCGCTTGCAAATCACCCCCATGGCCCCGCCCCCCTCCACCGTGACCTTGCCCGCGCCCACCTTTATTTCACCGCCGCCTGTCAGCACACCTTATGGCGTGCCCCCGCCGGGCTCTGCACCGCAAAGCTGACCCTCCGCCAGGCCGCTGCAAGCGGCCTTTTTCATGCCCGTGGCGCACGGCTTGGCCTAGAATCGCCGCTTTGCTTTTTCAAGCCCCAACATGACTTCCAAATCCAAAGATTCAGCGCCTTCTTCTGGCCCACAACGTGTCGTGCTCGCCTACTCGGGTGGCTTGGACACTTCCATCATCCTCAAATGGTTGCAAGACGAGTACCACTGCGAGGTGGTGACCTTCACCGCCGACATTGGCCAAGGCGAAGAAATTGAACCCGCCCGCGCCAAAGCCATCAAGATGGGCATCAAACCGCAGAACATCTTCATCGAAGACCTGCGCGAAGAGTTTGTGCGCGACTTCGTGTTCCCCATGTTCCGTGCCAATGCCTTGTACGAAGGCGAGTACCTGTTGGGCACCTCGATCGCGCGTCCGCTGATCGCCAAGCGTTTGGTGGAAATCGCCCGCAAGACCAAGGCCGATGCCATCAGCCACGGGGCCACTGGCAAGGGCAATGACCAGGTCCGGTTTGAATTGGGTGCCTATGCCCTGATGCCCAATGTGAAGATCATCGCCCCCTGGCGCGAATGGGACTTGCTCTCGCGGGAGAAACTGATGCGCTATGCCGACCAACACGGCATTCCGGTGGACGGTGCCAAGCGCAAAGGCCCAGCGCCCTACTCCATGGATGCCAACTTGCTGCACATCAGCTACGAGGGCGGCATTTTGGAAGACCCCAACTTTGCGCCCGAAGACAGCATGTGGCGCTTGACCGTCAGCCCAGAAAAAGCGCCCAACAAACCGCAAATCATTGAACTCACCTACAAGCAGGGTGACGTGGTGGCCATTGACGGCGTTCGCATGAGCCCGGCCAAGGTGCTCAGCCACCTCAACAGCTTGGGCGGCAAGCACGGCATTGGCCGTTTGGACAAAGTGGAAAACCGCTATGTGGGCATGAAGAGCCGGGGTTGCTACGAAACCCCGGGCGGCACCATCTTGCTGGCAGGCCATCGCGCCATCGAATCCATCACCCTGGACCGCGAAGTGCTGGCCCTCAAAGAAGACCTGATGCCACGCTACGCCCGTTTGGTCTACAACGGCTACTGGTTCAGCCCCGAGCGCGAACTGCTGCAAGGCCTGATCGATGCGTCGCAAGCCACCGCCAACGGCAAAGTGCGCTTGAAGCTCTACAAAGGCACCATCATGTGCGTGGGCCGCGAGAGCAAAACCGACAGCTTGTTTGACACCCGCATCGCCACCTTCGACGATGACGGCGGTGCCTACAACCAGGCCGACGCGGGCGGGTTCATCAAACTCAATGCCTTGCGCATGCGCATTGCAGGCAATTTGAAAACCGAGCGCGCTGCCCGTGCGGCCAAAACCGCTTCCAGCAAAACCAAACCGAAGAAAAAGGCCTGATCATGGTGACCGAACAACTCCTGGGCGCGAGCGTTGCCTCCAAAGCCAATGTGTTTTTTGACGGCAAGTGCGTGAGCCACACGGTCACGCTGCCCAACGGCGAAAAGAAGTCGGTGGGCGTGGTGCTGCCCTCGCACCTGACCTTCAACACCGCTGCAGCGGAAATCATGGAATGTGTGGCGGGGGCTTGCGCTTACAAAATCGCCGGCACAGCGCAGTGGCTGGAATCGGGGCCGGGCGACAAATTTTCAGTGCCCGCCAATTCCTCGTTTGAGATCAAGGTGACCGAGGCTTACCACTACATCTGCCACTTCGGCTGAGCGCGGCACAGCCCTTCACCCCAACCCAAGGCCCCGACAGGGGCCTTGGTGTTTCAAGCCAGCCAACTCAGGCCAACAAACGGGCTTTGGCGGCGGCGTATTCCGCTTTGAGTTGCGCGATCAGCGCGGCCGTGCTTTGCACCTTGTCAATCGCACCGATGCCTTGGCCGCAACCCCAGATGTCCTTCCAGGCCTTGGTCTTGTCACCCCCAAAGTCCATTTTGCTGGGGTCGCTTTGCGCCAAATTGTCGGGGTCGAGCCCGGCATTGCGGATCGAGGGGGCCAGGTAATTGCCGTGCACCCCGGTGAACAAATTGCTGTAAACAATGTCGTCTGAATTGCTTTGGACGATGCAGTTTTTGTAGGCATCGCTGGCACGCGCCTCGTCGGTGGCGATGAAGGCCGAACCGATGTAGGCAAAGTCTGCGCCCATGGCCTGGGCCGCCAAAATCGCGCCACCGCTGGCGATCGAACCGCTCAGCGCCAAGGGGCCATCGAACCATTGGCGGATCTCTTGGATCAAAGCGAATGGGCTTTTCACGCTGGCATGGCCACCAGCGCCTGCCGCCACAGCGATCAAGCCATCGGCCCCTTTTTCAATCGCCTTGTGGGCGAACTTGTTGTTGATGATGTCGTGCAACACCACGCCCCCATAGCTGTGGGCGGCTTGGTTGACCTCTTCGCGCGCGCCCAAGGAGGTGATGATTACCGGCACCTTGTACTTCACGCACAAGGCCATGTCGTGCTCCAAGCGGTCATTGCTTTTGTGCACGATTTGGTTGATGGCAAACGGCGCGGCCGGGTTATCCGGATGCGCCCGGTTGTGGGCGGCCAAGGCCTCGGTGATCTCAGCCAGCCATTCATCGAGTTGAGCCGCAGGCCGGGCATTCAAGGCCGGCATGGCACCCACCACACCGTTGATGCACTGGGCGATCACCAATTTGGGGTTGCTGATGATGAACAGCGGCGAGCCAATGACGGGAAATGGCAGACCCGCAAGCACCGCAGGGAGTTTGGACATGGGTTTTTCCTATGGAAAGGCCAAAGGCCGTTGGTCAGGATCAGCGGGGCAAAAGCCTGGGCAAGCGGTCAGGGCACCGGTTTAAAACGACTCCAGGGCCATGTCGATCACACTGTCTGCGCCTTCCACAATGCTGTCGCGCAAACCAGGGGCTTTGCTCAAAATGTGGTCGGCATAAAAACGCGCGGTCACGGCCTTGGCTTTCATGAAGGCATCGTCAGGCTGCTTTTGCGCCACCAAGTAAGAACGGGCCAACTGCCAGCCCGCCATCACATTGCCCGCCAGCATCAGGTAGGGCACGCTGCCCGCAAATGCCGCATTGGGGTGGCTGGCCGCATGTTCGACGATGAATTCCACCACCTCGACAAAGGCTTGGCGGGCGGCGGCCAGGCGTTTGGCCATGGCTTTGGAAGCATCTGTTCCCAAGGTCAGCAAAGCCAATTCGGTGTTTTGCACCTCGCTGGCAATGGCCTTGGCGGTTTGCCCACCATCGCGCGAGGTTTTGCGGCCCACCAGGTCGTTGGCCTGGATGGCGGTGGTGCCTTCGTAGATGGTCAAAATCTTGGCATCGCGGTAGTACTGGGCCGCGCCGGTTTCTTCGATGAAGCCCATGCCACCATGCACCTGCACCCCCAAGGAGGTGACTTCCAGGCTCATCTCGGTGCTATAGCCTTTGACCAGGGGCACCAAAAACTCGTAAAAAGCTTTGTTTTGCTGGCGGGTTTCCGCCTCGGGGTGGTGGTGGGAAGCGTCATACGCGGCAGCGGCCACTGCGGCCATTGCGCGGCATCCCTCGGTGTAGGCGCGCATGGTCATGAGCATGCGGCGCACATCGGGGTGGTGGATGATGGGTGTCGCGGCTTTGGCCGAACCGTCCACTGGGCGGCTTTGGACGCGGTCACGGGCAAACTGGGTGGCCTTTTGGTAAGCCCGCTCGGCAATCGCAATGCCTTGCACCCCCACCGCATAACGGGCGGCGTTCATCATGATGAACATGTACTCCAGGCCACGGTTTTCCTGGCCCACCAAATAGCCCACGGCACCGCCCTTGTCGCCGTATTGCAGCACGGCGGTGGGGCTGGCCTTGATGCCCATTTTGTGTTCGATGCTCACGCAATGCACATCGTTGCGCTGGCCCAAACTGCCGTTTGGGTTCACCAAAAACTTGGGCACCACAAACAAGCTGATGCCTTTGACCCCCTCGGGCGCGCCCGCGACCCGGGCCAACACCAAATGGATGATGTTGTCGGCCATGTCGTGTTCGCCGTAGGTGATGTAAATCTTGGTGCCAAACACCTTGTAAGTGCCGTCGGCCTGGGGTTCGGCGCGGGTGCGGACCATGGACAAATCCGAGCCCGCTTGCGGCTCGGTCAGGTTCATGGTGCCGGTCCACTCGCCACTGACCAGCTTGTGCAAATAGGTGGCCTTGAGCTCATCGCTGCCCGCCGTCAGCAAGGCCTCAATGGCCCCATCGGTCAGCAAAGGGCACAGGGCAAAGCTCATATTGGCCGAGTTCAAAATTTCGCCACAAGCCGCGCCAATGGTTTTGGGCAAGCCTTGACCGCCCATGTCTGCGGGGTGTTGCAAGCCTTGCCAACCGCTCTCGGCATACTGTTGGTAGGCCTGCTTGAAACCTGGGGTGGTGGTGACCACACCCTCGTTCCAAAAAGAGGGGTGTTGGTCGCCCTCCCAATTCAGGGGGGCCAACACATCTTGGTTGAACCGGGCGCACTCCTCCAACACCGCTTGGGCGGTCTCCAAACCAGCATCCTCAAAACCCGGGATCTTGGCGATTTCGTCCAAGCCAGCCAGGTGCTGCATGTTGAACAGCATGTCTTGAACGGGTGCGGTGTAGCTCATGGATACCTCGGTCAGAAATCAAGGGCTGCAAAGACCCGTGGGTGGGCGGGTCTCAGGCGGTGATGGAAACGCTTAAAGCTGTGACACCAACTCAGGCACAGCGGCGAACAAGTCGGCCTCCAGGCCATAGTCGGCCACGCTGAAGATCGGGGCTTCGGGGTCTTTGTTGATGGCCACAATGACCTTGCTGTCCTTCATGCCAGCCAAGTGCTGGATGGCCCCGCTGATGCCGCAAGCCACATACAACTGAGGGGCCACGATCTTGCCGGTTTGGCCCACTTGCCAGTCGTTGGGGGCATAACCCGCATCCACCGCTGCGCGGCTGGCACCCATGGCAGCGCCCAGTTTGTCGGCCAAAGGGGTCATCACTTCAGCGAACTTCTCTGAGCTGCCCAAAGCGCGGCCACCCGAGACGATGATTTTGGCGGCGGTCAATTCAGGACGGTCATTTTTGGCAATTTCACTGCCCACATATTGGCTTTTGCCAGAGTCGCCCACAGCAGCCACCACCTCGACAGCGGCAGAACCGCCTTGCGCGGGCGCTGCATCAAAGCCCGTGGTGCGAACGGTGATCACCTTGACCGCATCGGTGGCTTGCACCGTGGCCATGGCATTGCCTGCGTAAATCGGACGCTCAAAGGTGTCGGGGCTGTCAACGCGGGTGATGTCGCTGACCTGGCCCACGTCGAGCTTGGCGGCCACCCGGGGGGCGACGTTTTTACCGCCCGCCGTGGCTGGAAACAAAATGTGGGTGTACCCAGCGGCCAATGCCAGCACCTGGGCCGCCAGGTTTTCGGCCAAACCGTGGGCCAAGCCCGCCGCATCGGCATGCAGCACCTTGCTCACGCCCTGGATGTGGCCTGCCGCTGCCGCAGCGGCAGCGGCATTGTGGCCTGCCACCAGCACATGCACCTCGGGGGCGCAGGCCAAGGCGGCGGTCACGGTGTTGAGGGTCGAACCTTTGATGGTTTGATGGTCGTGGTCGGCTATCACCAGTGCGCGCATGTCAGATCACCTTTGCTTCGTTTTTGAGTTTGTCCACCAAGGCGGCCACATCGGCCACTTTGATGCCCGCGCTGCGCTTGGGCGGCTCGCTGACCTTCAAGGTCTTGATGCGCGGGGCCACGTCCACGCCCAAGTCTTCGGGCTTGAACACGTCGAGGGGTTTTTTCTTGGCCTTCATGATGTTGGGCAGGGTCACGTAGCGCGGCTCGTTCAAGCGCAAGTCGGTGGTGATGACCGCTGGCATTTGCAACGACAAGGTTTCCAAGCCGCCGTCGACTTCGCGCGTGACCTGCACCCGCGCGTCGACCACTTCGACTTTGGAGGCGAAGGTGGCTTGGGGCCAATCGGTCAGGGCGGCCAGCATTTGACCGGTTTGGTTGCAATCGTCGTCGATCGCTTGTTTGCCCAAAATGATCAAGCCAGGTTGCTCTTTGTCGGCCAAGGCCTTGATCAGTTTGGCCACCGCCAGGGGCTGCAGTTCCTCGGCGGTTTCCACCAAAATGGCGCGGTCGGCCCCAATGGCCATCGCGGTGCGCAAAGTTTCTTGGCATTGGGCCACGCCACAGGAGACGGCGATCACCTCGGTGGCGCAGCCTTTTTCCTTCAAGCGCACGGCTTCTTCGATCGCGATTTCGTCAAATGGGTTCATGCTCATTTTGACGTTGGCGATGTCGACCCCGGTTTGGTCGGACTTCACCCGCACCTTGACGTTGTAATCGACCACGCGTTTGACGGGGACCAAAACCTTCATAAACCACTCCCAGAAAATGAAATTTCACCCCCATCGGGGTGAGCAGCGGGGCGCTGGCCCGCAAAGCGTTGGATTGTAAGAGCAATCGACCGGCCCCAGGCTCGGTTGTGCCATTGACGGGCCGGGCAAAACGCTCACAAATTGAGCATTTGCGGGACCACCAAGATGATCGATGGGAAGGCCACCAGCAAAACCAAAACCGCCACCAAGGTGTACACAAAGGGCATCACCCCACGGAAAATCGTGGGGGTGTCCAGGTGCGGCAGCAAACTCTTGACGACAAACATGTTCATGCCCACTGGCGGGCTGATCAGGCCGATCATCACCACCAGCACAATGATCACGCCAAACCAAACCGGGTCAAAGCCCAGGCTGACCACCAGCGGGAAAAACACCGGGATGGTGAGCAAAATCATGGACAACTCTTCCATCGCCGTGCCCAGCAAGATATAGATCACGCATATGACGATCATCACGCTCATGGGGCTGATTTGGTAGGACGCGACAAAAGCCTTGAGGTCATTGGGCATGGAGGTGAAATTGAGGAAATTACCAAAAATCAAAGCACCCACCAAAATCATGAACAACATGCCCGTGGTGCGGGAGCTGTCGATCAAGATGTCCAAGGTCACCCGCCAGGTCAGGGCTTTGCGGGCCAGGGCAATGCAAAAAGCGCCAAAAGCACCAATACCAGCCCCTTCGGTCGCGGTGAACACGCCGCCATAAATGCCGCCCATCACGATCACAAACAGCAAGGCCACCGCCCACACGTGCTTGAACGCGTCCCAGCGCTCACGCCAGCTCGAATGCTCGGCCCGCGGTCCCCATGACGGGTGACGCCAAGTGATGAAAGAAATCGTCAAACACATCAGCACCACCGCCATCAAGCCGGGCAAAAACCCAGCGGCAAACAGTTTGCCAATATTGGTCTCGGTCACCAGCCCATAAATGACCATGATGGTCGAAGGCGGGATCAAAATGCCCAGGGTGCCGCCCGCCGCAATGGTGCCGGCGGCCAATTCGTCGGAGTAGCCATGCTCGCGCATCGAGGGGTAGGCCACCTTGGTCATGGTGGCCGCGGTGGCGATGGAGGAGCCGCAAATCGCCCCAAAACCGGCACAGGCCATCACACTGGCCATGGCCAAACCGCCCCTGAAATGCCCCACCAAGGTGTAGGCCAAGCGGTACAGCTCGCGCGACATGCCCGCGCGGGTGACAAAGTTGCCCATCAAGATGAACAAAGGCACGACCGACAAGGTGTATTGAAAACCCGACTCGTAAACCGTGGAGGTGGCCGAGGCCATCGACGGCATGATGCCGCGCATCCACCACAAACCCAAAAATCCCACCAAACCCATGGAAATGGCAATCGGCACCCGGATCAGGGAGAGGGTCAACATGGCCAACAGGCCCACAATCGCTTCAGTCATGATGGGGTTTTTTCAGTGCGCTCAGGTGGTGGTCGGGCCCAGGGCATCGCTCTCGCGGTGGGGGATGAAGATGAGCACCAAGTGGGTGATGGCCGCGATGCAAATCATGGCCCCCATGATGTAGGCCACCGGTGCCAACGGCCATTTCAAGACATTGGTGGTGTCGCCATATTCGGCCACCCGCGCCGCGCGGCGAAAGATCAAATACCCAATGCCCGACAGGGTGAGGCAGCAAATCAGGTCTGCCATTTTGTTGAAAAAGGCTTTGACCGCCGGGCTCATCAAGCTGTCCAAGGTGTCGATGACGATGTGCTCGCGCCGCATCGACACCAAGGGCAAGGCCGCGTAAATCAACACCGCCAAGGCCATTTCCGTGATCTCAAAACCACCCGGCAGGGGCTTGTTGAGCACATAGCGGCCGAACACATCCACCGCCGTGATGATCATCATCAAGAACAGCACCACCGCAGAAATCACACCCAAGAGTTTTTCCAGGGTTTTTGCCAAACCGTTCATCCCATTCCTCCAGGGCGCGATTGTCGCGCCTTGCGCACCCATGCATCAAAGGTGATGTTCATGATGCGGTCGGTGCGCAAAAAGTCGCGGGCGCGCCGCGCTTGAACCGCATCAATGGGCACCACCCCGCCCACCGCTGCGGCACTGATTTGCAAGCGTGCCATGCGCTCCATGAACACCGCCAAAAAACAAGCCTCTTGCACGCTGCGGCCAGCGGTCAACAAACCGTGGTGGGCCAATAACAGGGCGTGGGCGGGCCCCAAGCTGGCGCTGATGAGCTCGCCCTCGCGGTCAGCGGTGGGCAGGCCAGGCCACTCGGGCAAAAACACCATGTCTTCAAACAGCGGCGTGGCATCCATGTGGGCCACCACCAAGGGCACTTTGGCCGCCGCCAGCGCAGAAGCGGCCGGCGGGTGGGTGTGGATGATGGCATTCACATCGGGCCGGCTGCGGTACACCCACAGGTGAAAGCGCGTGGCCGGGTTGGGCTCCCGAATGCCGTGCGCGCCCTCGCCTTGCAGCACCTGCAGTTCGTTGTCGATCAGCAACCAAGATTGGGCAGTCGCCTCGCCAAAGGCCAAGCCCAGGGGCAAGGTCCAGTAGGTGTTGTCGCTGGGGCCGCGCGCGGTCAGTTGACCGGCCAGCCCCGACTCATGCTGCTCATCCGACAAAATCCATGCGCATTGGGTCAACAACGCGCGTGGATCGCTCGCCACGCTGCCCAAAGTTCAGCGGCCAGCAGCGACTTTTTTGAGCTCTTCGTGGAACTCGGCAAACACCTTGGCCCCATCAATGCCTTTGGCATTGGCGGCTTTGATCCAGTCGTTGATCAAAGGCTCGGTGCGCTTGCGCACATCGGCCACAAATGCGGGGTTGGCATCCACCACCGCCACGCCAGCGGCTTTCATGGCTTCGATGCCTGCCTTGTCGGCCGCATCCCAGGCTTTACCGGCCAAACGGGCCAAGGCCTCGCCAGAAACCGAGGTGATCGCATCTTGGTCTTGCTTGGAGAGCTTGTTCCACTTGTCTTCGTTCATGAAGAAACCAAAGGCCGAGGAGTAAAAACCGCCCGGAAAATAAGTGGCGTGCTTGATCACCTTGTCCAGGTTAAAAGATTTGATGGATTCAGAGGGGAAGAAAGTGCCATCGGCCACACCGGAGGACAGCAATTCGTAGGATTCAGGCGCTGGTTTGACCAGGGGGGAAGCGCCCAGGGCTTTGGCCGAAGCCTCAGAGATGCCGCCACCGCTGCGCACCTTCATGCCCGAGAGGTCCGCCACCGAGGTGACCGGCTTTTTGACCGAGAACATTTGGCCCGGGCCGTGGGTGAAAACGCCCAACAGCTTCACGCCTTTGTATTCGTTGGCTTGCTGCAAATACTTCCAGTGGATGCGGTTGAAGGCCACCGAGTTGATTTCAGCGGTGGCACCCGAGCCGGGCAACTCGGCGAGCAAGGGCAAGGGGTGGCGCGCCGGTGTGTAGCTCGCGGTCACGTAAGACACGTCCACCAACCCATCGCGCACGCCGTCAAAGGTGCCAGCAGCGGCCATGGGTGCCTTGGGCAACATTTGCAGCTTGACCCGGCCATTGGTGGCTTTTTCGACCGCAGCAGCCCAGCCCCCGAGCACATCACGGGTCAGCGGGTGGGACGGGCCCACCCAGCTTGACATGGTCAATGTGGTCTGCGCCGAAGCGCCACCCACGGACAGCAATCCGGCCACGGTGGCGGTCAAGGCAAATTTGAATGCGGGGAACTTCATGGTTCAACTCCAAAAAGGGGGGTCAATGAGCGATACAAGCAGCTTGTACATCAGAAGAATCAGTATAGACACTGGCCCACAGCCCCCTGACCCGTGAAAACCCGACCGATCGGTCGGTTCTCCACCGGGGTAGCCCGGCAGGTACAGCGGGGACAGGCCGATAAGATAGGCCCATGCCCTCCCACCTGCAGGTACTGCCCCGATGAGCTCTTCCACACCGGCCGTTTGGCCGCCTCGGCGCGTGCTGGTCACGGGGGCCGCAGGCTTTGTCGGTCAGGCGCTGGTGGCCAAACACCTGGCCCCCTTGGCCCAAAGCGGCCACTGCGATGTGCTGCTCACCGATCTGCAACCCTGCCCCCACAGCCCCGCCCAATTGCGCTGGCTTTGCGGCGATGTGGCCGACCCCTTGTTGTGGGCGGAGTTGATGGCCCAGCCCGTCGACCTGGTGCTGCATTTGGCCGCCATCGTCAGTGGCCGCGCCGAAGCCGATCCCGCTTTGGGGCGGCGGGTCAATTTGCTCGCCCCCTTGGAGTTGATCGAGCGTTGCCGCCAACAGTGGGTCGCCACGCAGACACGGGCCCGGGTGGTGCTCAGCAGCTCGATAGCCGTCTACGGCACACCCTTGCCAGCGCGGCTGCGCGACGACCACCCGATCCGTCCCAGCCTGAGCTACGGCACGCACAAACGCATGATCGAGCTGGCCCTGGCCGATGCCTCGCGCCGGGGTGAGTTGGATGGGCGTGCCATCCGTTTATCTGGCGTGGTGGTGCGCCCACCCCAGCCCAATGGGGCTTTGTCCGGGTTCAACAGCGACATGATCCGACTGCCCCTGGGCGGGCAAGCCTTCACCTGCCCGGTCGGCCCCGATGCCTGCACCTGGCTGACCAGCCTGGATGTGGCCATCGACCAACTCTGGCATGCCGCCCATACCAGCGAAGCGCACTGGACACAAGCCCTGCCCCACGGGGAACGCGCCCTTACTGCACCCACCTGGCCCGTGACCATGCCCGCCTTGCTGCAAGCCTTGGGCGAGATCGACCCGGGCGCGCCGCAGCGCTTGCAATTCGATGCCGGGTCGCCCTTGCATGCCCAATTTGGCCAGTGGCCCCAAGATGTGCGGTTTGAACTGGCCGCCGCCTTGGGGCTGCCCAGCGACACCCAACGCCACCAAGGCCAATTGAGTGCCATGCTGCGCTCGGCCATGGCCCATTTGCCCACCGATGGAACACCCAAGCAACCATGACCGCTGAACAACGCCCACCCTTCTCACCCCCCGAAAAACTGACCTCGGCCCGCCTGATCGAAGGCCTGGACCGCACACCGCACCGCGCTTTTTTGCGCGCTGTCGGGGTGGACGAGGCCGACTTTGGCAAACCCATGATTGGCATCGTCAGCCAACATGGTGAGAACACCCCCTGCTCCATGTCACTCGGGCCCCAAGCCGACGCGGCGCGTTTGGGCGTGGCGGCAGGCGCGGGCATCCCTGTTCCCTTCACCACCGTGTCGGTGTCCGATGGTTTGTCGATGAACCACAAAGGAATGCGCATGAGCCTGGTCTCGCGCGAGTTGGTGGCCGACTCCATTGAGGCGGTGATGGTGGGCCATGCTTATGACGGTTTGGTGGGTTTTGCCGGTTGCGACAAAACCTTGCCCGGTGTGCTGATGGCCATGGCGCGGCTCAATTGCCCAAGCGTGTTTGTGTATGGCGGTGCCATGCTGCCGGGCCAGTGGCGCGGCAATGATGTGACCATATTGACCGCTTATGAAGGCGTGGGCGCGGTGATGACGGGTCAAATGACCGAGGCCGAACTGGGTGAGTTGGAGCGCCAATGCGCCCCCACCGTGGGTTCTTGCCCCGGGCAATTCACCGCCAACACCATGGCCATGGTGGCCGAGACCTTGGGGCTGGCCCTGCCCGGCTCGGCCATGATGCCCGCCGTGTACAGCGAACGCTTGGCCTTGGCCCGGGCCGCAGGCCGGCGGGTGACCGAGATGGTGCGCGCAGGCGGCCCCTTGCCGCGCGACCTCATCACCCGGGCGTCCTTGGAAAACGCCGCCGCCGTGGTGGCCGCCACCGGGGGCTCGACCAATGCAGGCCTGCACCTGCCCGCCATCGCCCACGAGGCAGGCATTGCCTTCACCCTGGACGATGTGGCCGAGGTGTTTGCCCGCACGCCCTTGATCGCCGACTTGCAACCCGGCGGTCGCTTTTTGGCAGTGGACCTGCACCGCGTGGGCGGCACCCGTGCCGTGCTCAAAGCCTTGCTCGACGGCGGGCACCTGCATGGCCACGCTCTCACCTTATCGGGCCGCAGCCTGACCGAAGAACTGGCCGACACCCCGGGGCCCGACGGCCAAGTGGTGCGGCCCACCACCCAAGCCATCATGGCCAGCGGCGGTGTGGTCGTGCTCAAAGGCAATTTGGCCCCAGAGGGTGCGTTGATCAAGGTGGCGGGTTTGAAAAACCTGGTGTTCGAAGGGCCAGCGCGGGTGTTTGAAAACGAAGAAGATGCCTACGCCGCCGTGTCCCAAAAACGCTACCAGGCTGGGGATGTGCTGGTGATCCGCAACGAAGGCCCGCGTGGCGGCCCCGGCATGCGCGAAATGCTGGGCGTGACCGCCTTGGTCTATGGGCAGGGCATGGGCGAAAAAGTGGCCTTGATCACCGATGGGCGGTTTTCCGGGGCCACCCGGGGCATGATGATCGGCTATGTCGGGCCCGAGGCGGCCGCAGGCGGCCCCATCGCTTGGCTGCGCGACGGCGACCGCATCCGCATCGACGGCCATGCCGCCAAACTGGATGTGCTGATCGACGAAGCCAGTTGGGCCCAGCGCCAAAACCAAGCCACCCCACCCCCTGCCGGTCACCTCAGCGGGGTGCTGGAGAAATACGCCAAATTGGTGTCGCCCGCCCGCTTGGGGGCGGTGACCCACAGCGGGCCCGCGCGCCAGCCGGGCTGAGTCAGGGCTGGGCCTGTCGCCACTCCATGGCCGACACCGCCAATTCCACGCCCTTGTCGCGCAAGGCCTGCAACACCGCCAAGTTGACCGCAGAGCGCACACTCAACTGAGAGACCATCGGGTCTTTGATCCAATACACCAAGGCAAACTGCAAACCGGTGGGCGTGACCTCGCGCAACTGCGCTTGCGGTGCCGGGTCTTGGATCACCCGCTCCACCCCCAGGGTGGCTTGCACCAAGGCCTCTTGCACCAGGCCCGCATCGCTGTCGTGTTTGACCGTCCACAGCGAGCTCAAAATCAAACCATCGGCATGCGGCACGGGCACATCGCGCCGCTGTTTGAGCACCATCTCGGTGGTCAGGTCTTGGTTGGGCACCACCGCATCTTGGCCGTTGGCCCCTCGGATCAGGGTGTAGCGGGTGGTGATGTCCACCACCTGGCCCTCAAATTGGTGCAAGATGATGTTGTCGCCAATGCGCAGGGAGCGCTCGAACAAAATCACAAAACCGCTGACGTAATTGGCCGCCAGGTTTTGCAGGCCAAAACCCAGGCCCACGCCCAAAGCACCGCCCAACACCGACAAAGCGGTGAGGTCCACCCCAATCGCCGACAAGGCGATGATCAGGCCCAAGAACAACAGCACGACGCGCAACACATTGGCGGCCATTTTTCGCACCGACAAATCGGCCACGGCCGGCGCGATCAAGGCGCGCTCGACCAAGCCCGACAACCACAACGACAAAATTAACACCAGGCCGGTGTATGCCGCGCCTTGGAGCAAGGTGAGCAAACTCAGCTTGTTTTTGCCAAACACCAATTCGGTGCTGGCCAGTTCATGCAGCAAGGGCTTGTCCAGGCCGGTGAACCACATCACCAAGGCCAGCCAAACCAACCAAGACACCGAGCGCTCCACCCACTGCACGCCGCGCGAGTCGGGAAACAAACCGCTGAGCAAGCGCACCAGCATGCGGATGACCACCAGCGAGAGCAACACCGGCAAGGCTGTGCTGAGCAAGGGGGTGGGCGCATGGGCGGCGATCAAGGCACGCAAGCCAAACACCAGCACCAGGGCCAAAAAGGGAAACACAAAACCCTTGGACACCGATTGCCCGGTCCAGCGGGTGTGGTCGGCCATGGCCAAGGCCATGCGCCGGCTGATCCACCATGCCAAACCCAGGCACAGCAACAAGCCAAGCCACTCCGTCCACCACAGGGGGTGCTGTAAATCGTCGATCAACTGGTCCATGTTGCGCACTGCTTCACTCCTGTCCGTGCCGATGCCCGCTGGGTTGCCCCGTGGCGCGCACCGACACTGTGCCACACTTGTGTGACTGCACCTGCACCCCCTGCCACCATGAAGTACCCCCGTTTGGATGTTCCCTGCCAACGCACCAAAACCCCTGGACCTTGGCGCTGGGCCTTGGGTTGCGCGCTGGCGGTCTGGGCCCTGGGCCAAGCATGGGCAGTGACCACGGCCACGCCCCTGTCCACATCGGTGTGGGCCAGCGGTTGGCAAACCGTGGCCCAGCAGCACGGCAAAAAAACACACCGCTCCAAGCCCGCCAAAGCCCCCGTCTTGGGTGAGACCCCCGAGGTGCTGGCCTTGGCCGAGCGCATCGCACAAACGCAGCAATTGCCCCTGCCTTGGGTGCGCCGCCAGATGGCCCAGGCCGTGCGCTTGGACCGCGTGCTGCCCTTGGTGTTGCCCCCCGCCTCACCCAGCGCCAAAAACTGGCAGGCTTACCGAGAGCGCTTTGTCGAACCGCGCCGCATCGCCGCAGGTCTGGCGTTTTGGCAGCAACACCACAAAGCACTGGAGCGGGCCGAGCAGCGTTTTGGCGTGCCCGCTGAGTTGGTGGTGGGCATCATCGGGGTGGAAACCTACTACGGCCGCCACATGGGCAACTTCAAATTGATCGATGCCTTGGGCACCTTGGCGCTGCACTTTCCCACCGAACACCCCCGGCATGCCGAGCGGCGTGCGTTTTTCCAAGCCGAGCTGGGTCATTTTTTGGCCCAGGCGCACCGTGCGGGCCCCGCCGCCTTGAACACCAAGGGCAGCTATGCAGGGGCCCAGGGCTGGCCCCAGTTCATGCCCTCCAGCATCGCCCAATGGGCGGTGGACTTTGATGGCGATGGCCGCATCGACTTGGTGCGCAGCCCCACCGATGCGATTGGCTCGGTGGCCAATTACCTCAAATCCTTTGGCTGGAAAACCGGCATGCCCACGCATTACCCCGTCACGCCGCCACAGGCCGCCGATCAACTGGAAACCCTGCTCTTGCCCGACATCTTGCCCAGCTTCAGCCCCGAGCGCATGGTCGAGTTGGGGGCCCAAATCAGTGGCGAGGCGGAGCAACACACGGGCCCGCTCGCCTTGGTGGAATTGCACAACGGCGGCCAAACCCCGAGTTATGTGGCGGGCACTGAGAATTTTTACGTGGTCACCCGCTACAACTGGAGCAGCTACTACGCCCTGGCGGTGATTGAGTTGGGGCAGGCCATCCGACAAGCCCGGCCTTGAGACTTCACACCACCACGGGTTCGGGTTCGAGCAAGATGCCAAAGCGCTCGTAAACGCTGGTTTGGATGGCCTTGGCCAGGGTCATCACCTCGCCACCCGTGCACGGCGACTCGCGCCCACCGCGATTGACCAGCACCAAGGCCTGTTTTTCATACACCCCGGCTTGGCCCACCGACTTGCCCTTCCAACCGCAGGCATCGATCAACCAACCGGCGGCCAATTTGATGCTGCCGTCGAGCATGGGGTAGTGCACCACCCCCGGGTCGCGGCCAATGATGTCCTCGCACTGCTCGGCACTGACGCTGGGGTTTTTGAAAAAACTTCCGGCATTGCCCAACACGGCCGGGTCGGGCAATTTGGCGCGGCGAATCTCGCACACCCAATCGAAAATCTCGCGCGCACTGGGATGGCTGTGCCCGGTGCTGGCCAGCTTGCGCTGCAAGTCGGCGTAGCCCAACAGGGGCCGCCATTTTTTGGCCAAGCGAAAGCGCACGCTGACGATGGCGGCACGCCCGGCCAGGCCCATGTGGCGGGAGGCGTGGCGGCTTTGATCTGGCCCGTGCTTGAACACCGAGTCGCGGTAGGCAAACGCGCATTGGGCGGCATTGAGGCTGAACAATTCGCCGCTTTCCAGGTCAATGGCATCAAGGGAATCGAACACGTCTTGCAATTCCAGGCCGTATGCGCCGATGTTTTGCACCGGCGTGGCCCCCACCTTGCCAGGGATCAGGGCCAGGTTTTCCAAGCCGCCCCAGCCCTGCGACAAGGTCCATTCCACAAAGTCGTGCCAGTTTTCACCCGCATGGGCTTGCACCAACCAGTGGCGCTCGTCCTCGCGCAGCAATTGCCGCCCCAGGTTTTCCATTTTGATCACCAAGGGTTTGACATCGCCGGTGATGACGATGTTGCTGCCCCCGCCGAGCACAAACTTGGGCTTGCCCTGCCATGCCGCGTCGCGCAGCAATGCTTGCAGCGGTTCGATCTGCGTCACCCGCACCAACTGCAAGGCTTTGGCGGCGATGCCAAAGGTGTTGTAGGGCTGCAAGGAGACATGTGACTCGATCTTCATGGGAGAATTGTCGCACCCCATTTTTTGTGAACCCGAGATCAGCCATGCCCTCTTTTGACACCGTTTGTGAAGCCGATTTGGTCGAGGTGAAAAACGCCGTGGACAACGCCGCCAAAGAAATTGCCACCCGCTTTGACTTCAAAGGCACGTCAGCCTCGATTGAGCTCAAAGAAAAAGAAATCACCTTGATCGGGGACGCGGACTTTCAGCTCAACCAAATCGACGAAATCTTGCGCAACAAATTGACCAAGCGCAATGTGGATGTGCGTTTCCTGGACAAAGGCACGGTGCAAAAAATCGGCGGCGACAAGGTCAAACAAGTGGTCAAGGTGCGCAATGGCATTGAGGCCGAGGCCGCCAAAAAAATCCAGCGCCTGGTCAAAGACAGCAAGATCAAGGTGCAGGCCAGCATCCAAGGCGATGCCATCCGCGTCAGCGGCACCAAGCGCGACGACTTGCAAGCGGTGATGGCCTTGATCCGCAAAGACGTGTCCGACTTGCCCCTGAGCTTCAACAACTTTCGCGACTGATCCCTGTCCCGCAGCCCGGGCACAAGGGGCGGCGTTTTAACTGCCCTTGGATCCGATGCGCGACTCTTTGCCTGCGATCAAGCGGGCGATGTTGTCTTTGTGGCGGTACAGCAGCACCGCACTCATGGCCCCAATGGCCAGCGCGATCACCGGCGCACCCGACCAGACCACCCGCGCACCCAAGAGGTAAAAAGCCGGGGCAAACACCGCACTGGCCACCGCCGCCAAAGAGGAGTAGCGGGAAAAATAAGCCACGATCAACCAGGTGGCCATGGTGGCCAGGCCCAACCAGGGCTCCAGGCCAAACAACACCCCGGCTGCGGTGGCCACGCCCTTGCCGCCTTTGAAGCGAAAAAACACCGGCCACACATGGCCTGCGAAAGCCGCCAATGCACAAGCGGCCAACACCGCATCGGCCCCCTCGCCCATGCCGGGCAAGCGCTGCACCGCAAACACCGGCACCCAGCCCTTGACCGCGTCGAGCAGCAAGGTGAGCACCGCAGCCGCCTTGCTGCCCGAGCGCAGCACATTGGTGGCCCCCGGGTTTTGGCTGCCATAGGTGCGCGGGTCTTGCAGCCCCATCATGCGGCTGACAATCACCGCAAAGGACAAAGAGCCGATCAAATAGGCCGCGACCACGCAGGCCAGCGCCTGCATCAAAGCGTTGTTCACATCCATTCTGGGTCCATCGGTGTCATTGGGCGGGGTCTCGCATTTCTTTGCGGATGGCATCGATGTGTGCCAGCACAGGTGCCGACAACACGGTGCCCCAGGCGGCCAGGTTTTCTTCCAGGTGCGCCACCGATGTCACGCCAATGATGGTGCTGGCCACCCGCCACTGGGTGTAACAAAAGGCCAAAGCCATTTGGGTGGGGGTCATGCCGTTGTCGCGGGCCAAGGCGTTGTAGCGGCGGGCCGCTGCCAGCGACTCAGAGCGGCCCCAGCGTTGGGCTTTCATGGCATCGAACTTGGCCAAGCGGCCCAGCGTGGGTTGGCTGTCGTGAAAACCCAAATCGTCGTATTTGCCGCTCAGTGCACCAAAAGCCAGTGGGGAGTAGGCCAACAAAGAGATGCCCAAGCGGTGCATGGTTTCGTCCAATGCGTTTTCATAACTGCGGTTGGTCAGGCAGTAGGGGTTTTGCACCGACACAATGCGCGGCAGGCCGTGCTGCTCGGCGAGCCGCACAAACTCATGCACACCATAAGGCGTTTCGTTGGACAGGCCGATGTAGCGCACCTTGCCCTGCTGGACCAAGCTGGCCAGGGCCTGCAGTTGGTCATGGATGGGCGTGACCGAGGTCTCTTTTTGGGGGTCGTAGTACATCGCCCCAAAAGCGGGCACATGGCGCTCGGGCCAGTGGATTTGGTAGAGGTCAATCACATCGGTTTGCAAGCGCTTCAAGCTGGCATCGCATGACACCAATATGTCTTTGGCCGTCATGCCCTCACCTTTGCGCACCCACGGTGTACCGCGCGAGGGGCCTGCCACTTTGGTGGCCAAGACCACCCGCTGGCGCAGGCCCGGGTGCTGGGCCAGCCAGCGGCCGATGATGGACTCGGTCACGGTATAGGTTTCGGCACGGGTGGGCACCGAATACATCTCTGCCGTGTCAATGAAGTTGACCCCCAAGGCCAGCGAGCGGTCCATGATGGCGTGGGCGGTAGCCTCGTCCACTTGCTCGCCAAAGGTCATGGTGCCCAGGCAAATGGGGGTGACATGCAAATCGCTTTGACCCAAGCGGACAGGGTTGAGTTGCAGGGCTTTCATGGCCGCCAGTTTACTGTTGGGCGACCCGCGCCCCTGGGGCCATGCTTTAAGCCGGTGTTTGGCGCTGGGCGCGCTGCTCCTCTTGCAAACGCAAGACCCGCCGTTGCACCTTGCCGGTGGTGGTCATGGGCAAGGCATCGATGAATTCGATTTCCTTGGGGTATTCATAAGGTGCCAACTGACCGCGCACATGGTATTGCAGCGCTTGCACCAGCTCATCGCTGGGCGCGAAGCCGGGCGACAAAACCACATAGGCCTTGACCAAATTGCCGCGTTGCGCGTCGGGTTTGGGGACAACTGCGGCATTGGCCACGGCAGCGTGTTTGAGCAAACAGTTTTCGATCTCACTGGGGCCAATGCGGTAGCCTGCCGCTTTGAACACATCGTCGGAGCGGCCCTGGTACCACAGGTAGCCCTGCGCGTCTCGGGTGGCCAAGTCTCCGGTGCGGCACCAATCGCCGGTGAATTTATCGGCCGTCGCTTGCGGGTTGCGCCAGTACCCCAAAAAGAAAATCGGGTCCGCATGGCCGTGCACATCCTGGCGGTGCAAGGCCACATCGCCGACCTCGCCATCGGCACACACCTCGCCGCGCTCATTGATCACATCGACCCGGTGGCCGGGGTAAGGCCGGCCCATGCTGCCCGCACGGGCGGGCCAGCCCACGCCCTCATGGGTGTGACCGTTCATGGCGCAGTTGCCCACGATGTAATTGATTTCGGTTTGGCCAAACATTTCGTTGACGATCACCCCCAATTGCTGCTGGCAATAATGGAACACGGTGTCGCCCACGGCCTCGCCCGCGCTCATGATGGCTTGCAAGCGCAAGCGAAAGCTTTGACGCGGCTGCGGATAGGCCTTCATCATGGCTTTCAGGGCGGTAGGGAATAAAAAACTGTGGGTCACCCCATGCTGCTGCATCAGCGAAAAAGCCAATTCCGGGCTGAAACGGCCCCGCCATGCCACGATGGGGCGGCCAAAGTACAAGCTGGGCATCAAGGCATCGAGCAAGCCACCGGTCCAGGCCCAATCGGCAGGCGACCAAAAGACTGCTGCACTGGTGCGCTCGGCCTCTGACACGGCCATGCCCGGCCCCAGGGGTTGGGTGGTTGCCGGCCAGGGGTGGCGCGGGTCCTCGGGCACCGCGCCCGGGCCAAAACCAAACCAGTTTTGGCTGCACACAAAGCCGGTCAAATTGCCCACCATGGCTTGGTGCGGGATCAAAGCGCCCTTGGGGTTGCCCGTGGTGCCACTGGTGTAAATCAAGATGGCCGGGTCTTGGGCTTTGGTGTCACACAGTTCAAAGTGCTCGCTGGGCAGATCGCTGAGGGGGTGGATCACCCGATCGGCCTGCACCACCCCTTCGCCCAAGCCAATGACATGGCGCAGGTCTGGCGCTTGATCGCGCACCGCCAGCACGCCGGGCAAAGAAGCCGCATCGACAAACACCGCCACGGCCTGGCTGTCATGCAAGCGAAAGGCCAAGGCCTCGGGGCCGAACAGTTGCGACAAGGGCATGGACACCGCCCCCATTTGGAGCACAGCGATGTGGATGACGGCGGTCTCAAAGCATTGGGGCAGCACCAAAGCCACCCGGTCACCCCGGCGCACCCCACAGGCCACCAGGTAGTGGCTCAGGGCATTGGCCGCGCTTTGCAACTGGGCGTAGCTGTGGTGTTGTGCCGGGCCCGCCTCTTGGTGGGTGACGATGGCGGTCAGTCCGGCGGTGGACGGCGACCCGGCCCAACGGCGCGAACACCAGTGGGCCATGTTGAATTGGGTGGGCACTTGCCACACCATGCCCAGGTGCATGGCACTGTGGTGGTCCGTGTGGGGAGAAACCGTCATGCTCAAGGTCCTTATGATCGGTGAAATGTACCAAGCCCTGAAACCTTCGCGCTCCTCGTTTATCCCCATCCGTGGCCTGCAATACCACTTGCGCCAATGGGGCCAACCGCAAACCGGCGTGCCGCCTTTGCTCATGCTGCATGGCTGGATGGATGTGTCGGCTTCGTTTCAATTTGTGGTCGATGCCATGCGCACCGATCGCTGGATCGTGGCCCCCGACTGGCGCGGCTATGGCCTGAGCGATGCCGGTGCGATCGACAACTTTTGGTTCCCCGACTACATGGCCGACCTCGATGCCTTGCTCGACCACATCTGCCCCGATCAAACCATTGACCTGATCGGCCACAGCATGGGCGGTCATGTGGCCATGCTCTACAGCGGCATCCGGCCTGAACGCATTCGCCGCTTGGTCAATTTAGAAGGGTTTGGCCTGGCCGCCACCATCCCAGCGCAAGCCCCCGGGCGGTATGCACAGTGGCTGGACCAATTGCGACAACTTCGGCAAGGCGAAATGGATTTGCGCCCTTACCCCGACCAAGCGGGTGTGGCCCAAAGGCTGATGAAAAACAACCACCGCCTGAGCCCCGACAAGGCCGATTGGTTGTCGGCCCACTGGGCCCAGGCGCAGCCCGACGGCCAGTGGGTTGTGCGCGGCCACCCGGCCCACAAGGTGGTCAATGCCCAGCTGTACCAGGCCGAGGAAGCCAAAGCCGTTTACCAACGCATCAGCGCGCCCACCTTGGTGGTGCATGCCAGCGACGACAGCCTGAAAACCTGGACCAAGGGCCAATACGGGCGCGAGGAATTTTTGCAACGGGTCAGCGTGGTCCGCCAGTTGGACAACATCACCATGCCCCAAACAGGGCACATGCTGCACCACGACAAACCCCAAGAATTGGCCGAATTGATCGAGGCCTTTTTGGCCCAGGCATGAGCCAATGCGATGTGGCCATCGTGGGCGCTGGCGCTGCCGGCTTGTTTTGCGCGGGCATTGCCGCGCAACAAGGCTTGTCGGTGGTGCTGATCGACCACAGCGCCAAATTGGCCGAAAAAATCCGCATCTCCGGCGGTGGTCGCAGCAATTTCACCAACAAGGACATCGACCCACAGGCACCGCACCGGCATTTTTTGGGCAACAACCCCCTGTTTGCCCGCAGCGCCTTGTCGCGCTACACCGCGCAAGACTTCATCGCCTTGGTGCAAAGCCACGGACTGGCTTTCCACGAAAAACACAAAGGCCAATTGTTTTGCGACCGCTCGTCCCAAGACCTGATTGACCTGTTATGGAAAGAATGCCAAGCGGGGGCTTTGGGCGGCAGCGTTCAGCTCTGGCAAACCTGCAAAGTCCAAGCGGTGCGCCACCACACGGGGGTCAGCCATGGCTATGCCTTGGGCACCGATCAAGGCGAGCTGCACGCGCAAGCCCTGGTGGTGGCCACCGGTGGTTTGTCCATTCCGCAAATTGGGGCATCCGATTGGGGCTACCGATTGGCCACACAGTTTGGACTGCCCCTGGTGGCCACCCGCCCCGGCCTGGTGCCCCTGACCTTTGGCGGTGAGGATGGCGCGGTGTGCGCCCAAATGGCCGGTGCATCCCTGCCCGTTCGGATCGAAACAGGAATGGGCAAGTCGCGCATGGGCTTTGACGAAGACCTGTTGTTCACCCACCGGGGCCTGTCTGGGCCGGCGGTGTTGCAAATTTCCAATTTTTGGCAGCCGGGCCAGCCGATTCAAGTCAATTTGGTGCCGCAACAAGACCTGGCCAGCCAGTTGACCCAGGCCAAACAAAGCTCCCGCAAAAGCATGGCCAACGAACTGGCCCAATGGATGCCAACCAAATTGGCCACCGCCTGGGTGGCCCGCGACCCCCAATGGCAGCGCCCGGTCAACCAAGCCAGTGACCGCGCCCTGGGGGACTTGGCGCGGTCATTGACCCACTGGGGCTTGCAGCCCACTGGCACCGAGGGCTACAAAAAAGCCGAGGTCACCGTGGGCGGCGTGTCCACCCAAGCCCTGTCGCAAAAAACCATGGAATCGACCCAAAAAGGCCTGTATTTCATTGGGGAAGTGATGGACATCACGGGTTGGCTGGGGGGCTACAACTTCCAGTGGGCCTGGTCCAGCGCCCATGCCTGCGCCAAGGCTTTGGGGGCGGCGCTTAAACCGCTATAATCCTAGGCTTTGCTGGCAAACCCCCAACTGCCCGATCACTGAAGTTGGGGAACAACCGCAGACATGGCTTTGAAGCCCGATCTTCTTCAAAACCCGCTGTTTGCACATCACGGAAACATTTCGTACCCATGACCACGATCCGAGTTAAAGACAACGAGCCATTTGATGTCGCCCTGCGCCGCTTCAAGCGCACCATTGAAAAGCTGGGCTTGCTCACCGACTTGCGCGCCCGCGAGTTCTACGAAAAGCCCACCGCTGAGCGCAAGCGCAAAAAAGCGGCAGCTGTCAAACGCCATTACAAGCGTGTGCGCAGCATGCAGTTGCCCAAAAAGATGTTCTGAGCCTGCGGGCCAGACGCACACAGCCCGCCGGGTAACGCCCGTGCGGGTTTTTTCATTTCCCAGGAGAACCGCATGAACCTCAAAGAACGCATCACCGAAGACATGAAAACGGCCATGCGCGCCAAGGACAGCGAGAAATTGGGCACCATCCGCTTGCTGCAATCGGCCATGAAGCAAAAAGAGGTGGACGAAAGAATCACGCTCGACGACGCGGCCATCGTGGCCATCGTTGACAAAATGATCAAGCAACGCAAAGACTCGATCGCCGCCTTTGAGCAAGCCGCACGGCAAGACCTGGTGGACAAAGAAAAGGCCGAGTTGAGCGTGCTGAGCGCCTATTTGCCCGAGCGTTTATCGGCCCAAGAAGTCACCGATGCGGTCAAGGCCATCGTGGCCGAGTTGGGGGCCAGCGGGCCCGGTGACATGGGCAAGGTCATGGGCGTGGTCAAAACCCGTTTGGCGGGCAAAGCCGACATGGGCGCGGTGTCTGCGGCTGTCAAAGCGGCGCTGGCGGGCTAAAGCGCAGCAAGACCACCCCGGTCACGATGGACAAGGTGCCCAAGAGGCGGCTTCGTGTCCAGGATTCTTTGAGCAGCCAAGCGCCCAAAATGGCCGCAAACAACACCGAGGTTTCCCGCAGCGCCGCCACCACGGCCACCGGTGCCACCGTCATGGCCCAAAGTGCAATCGCATAAGAGCCGATCGAGGCCACAGCCCCTCCCAGCGCCAGGGGCCAGCGGTGATGCACATAGCCCCAAACCTGGCCTTTTCGGCGACAAAAGACCATCAAGGCAAAGGGCCAGCCGTCCAGCGCAAACAACAGGGCCACGTACGGGGCCACATCGCCCGATGCGCGGACCCCTTGGGCATCCACCACGGTATAGGCGGCAATCAACACCGCATTGCTGAGGGCAAACACCACCGCTTTGCGGTGTTGCACCATGCCCGCACCCGAACCCAGCGCCAAAACACCGCAGCACACCAGGGCCACGCCCACCCACCCTTGCAAAGCCAAGGCCTCACCCAACCAGGCCGTTGAAGACAGGGCCACCAGCAAGGGTGCGGTGCCACGCATCAGCGGATAGGCCAGTCCCAATTCGCCATGCTGATAGGCCCCCGCCAAAGCGAAGTAATAACCCAGATGGATCACCATGGACAAGCCCAAAAAAGGCCATGCCGATGGAGACGGCAGACCGAAATAAAACACAAAGGGCAGCGCCACCACCGAGCACAGGAAATGAATCAGTGCGGTGTCCAGCAGCTTGTCTGGGCTCGATTTGACCAGCGCGTTCCAACTGGCATGCATCAGCGCACCCATCAGAACGGCCATCAGAACAGTCCCCGTCATGGTTCAGGATCGATCAAAGTAAGATGCTGCGAAGCATAGCGCTTGCTGCATGGCTCAACCGCCGGGGCATTGCAGCGTGCGACCAGGTACAACCCCCAAAGGAGACAAACATGATTGAATGGATCAAGGGCTTGAGTGGTTCTGCCCAAAGCGTTCGGGCCGCGATGGTCGGTTTGGCCTTGCCCGTGCTTTTTTCGCCCATGTCGGCGCATGCACAAGACTATCCCAACAAGGCGGTGCGGGTGGTGGTGCCCTACTCTGCCGGTGGTCCCACCGACTTGATGGCCCGCGCCATCGCCAAATACATGGCCAGTGCCACTGGGCAAACCTTCACGATTGAAAACCGTGGCGGAGCGGGTGGCACCATTGGCACCGCCGCGGTGGCGCGCTCTGCCCCTGATGGCTACACCCTGGTGCTCAACGGCACCTTGGCCCATGCCTTGGGGCCGCTGTTGCGCCCCAAAACGGCGGGTTACTCGGTGCAAGAAATGTCCGCCGTGGGCATTTTCAGCAGCAGTTCCAACTTTTTGGTGGTCTCGCCGTCTTTGAATGTCAAGAATGTGAGAGAGCTGATCGCAAAAGCCAAGGCAGAAGACGGCAAGCTGGCTTTTTCATCTGCGGGCCCAGCCAGCAACCCGCACCTGGGTGCCGAACTGTTCAAATCCATGGCGGGCGTGCCCATGGAGCACATTCCCTACAAAGGGGTTTCAGACTCGGTCAATGACCTCATCAGCGGTCGTGTGCCGGTGGCCTTTGCCAGCCCAAGCCTGGCCCTGCCCTTGCTCAAAGACAACCGCATCGTGGCATTGGCCACCACCGGCGAAAAACGCATGAAAGGCTGGGAGCAATTGCCCACCGTGGCCGAAGCAGGTGTTCCCGGCTATGTGTTTGAGTCCACCTATATCTTGGCCGCACCTGGCAAAACGCCCGCCCCTGTGATGGCCAAAATCAATGCCTTGTTGCAACAGGCCCTGGACGACCCGGAAACCCGCATCGCCTTGGAAAAGCTGGGCTTGGAACCCATGAAGAACAGCACCGCTCAGGCCGATCAATTGGTCCTCACAGAACTCAGGCGCTGGGAGGACATCATCAAGCGCTTGGATATTCGACAGGACTGATGCGCGTCAATCTATGAACCCAGCAAATCTTTGGTTTTTTGGCGCAAAAAACCGCACAAGGGGGATTCGCTGCGAGACCTCAGGGAGACCCAGCCGAACCTGGCACTGGCATTGAGTGCGGGGCTCATCTTGAGTGTGACCAAATCCGGGGCCAAAGACCGCACCGCCACCACAATCGCGTCTGTGGTGCGGGCCACGTCCAAAAGACTGGATATCTCCTCACAGCGCAAATTCACCATCACGTCTGGGTGGGCATCGGGACCATACCTGTCCACCAATATACGGGCGACTTCATCGCTCAGCGGGGTGGAAGCGACCGAGTAGGCTTGAACCATTTTCAAGCTGACCTGGCGCAATGGGGCCAGGGGATGGCCTTTGCGGCACATGAAGGCACCGGGCAATTCGCACAGGGTTTCAACGATCAAATCGTTCGATGGGCTGAGCGAGCGGATGTCCAACACCAAGGCATCTGCGCTGCGGTCGCGCAAGGATTGCACCAAAGCAGGGGTACTGGCCCTTGAAATATGCAAGTGGGCTTTGGGATATGCCGATGCCATGAAGGCCAGCAAGGGGGTCATGAGCAAAGCCCCAGGCCCCGACCCCAAACCCAGGGTCACCGCGCCCGATTGGCCACCCAGCAATTGCTGCCCACTTTGCTTCAAGTTGTCAGCCCCAAGCACCAATTCGCGGGCCTGGCCCAACACATGTCGGCCAAAAGGGGTTAACTCGCTTTTGCGGCCAATGCGATCAAACAAGGCTTGGCCCAACTCCTCCTCCAGCGACTGGATGCTGCGGCTCAATGCCGGTTGTGTCAGGTGCAATTTGAGCGAGGCTTTGCTGAATGAGCCCAAGTTGGCGAGTTCTAAAAAATGCCGCAATTGAACAAAGGTCATGGCAACCCCAATTTATTCATAAAAGTCATAGTTTATTAAATAATTATGCATTGGACATCATGCTTTGCACTTCTTACGATTCACCCACCTTAAAGGAGAACCCTGCCATGTTCCATTCACGCAACCTGATCCTCAGTCTGGTCACCGCTGTCAGTGGCCTTGTTTCGATGGTGCCCTCCTGGGCAGACCCGTACCCCAGCAAAGCGGTATCACTCATGGTGCCTTATCCAGCGGGTGGCCTGTCAGATGTCATTGCCCGCACGGTGAACAACACGCTTTCTAAAAACATGGGGCAGCCCGTCATTGTTGAAAACTTGGGTGGTGCCAGCGGCTCCATCGCGGCCCAAAAGGTATTGAATGCGCCGTCAGACGGCCACATCATTTTTCAAGGTTCGCCCAACGAACTGATTCTTGCGCCGCTGGCCATCTCGGCGGTGAAGTTCAAGAGCGAAGACTTTCGGCTGGTCCAAATGATCGCCACCGCCCAAATCGGTTTCTTGGCCCGCAAAGATTTACCGGTCAAAAATGTGGATGAGTTCATCGACTACGCCCGCAAGCAGGCACAGGCGGGTCGCCCGATCACCTATGCCAGCGTGGGCACGGGCAGTTTTTATCACCTGTTGGGCGAGCATTTGTCCCAAGTGACCAGCATTCCCATGACCCATGTGCCTTACAAAGGGGCCGCACCGGCCAACCAGGATTTGCTGGGTGGCCAAGTGGACATCTTTTTGGCACCATTTGGCAAAGCCTACGATGAGTTGCAAAAACAAGGCAAGCTCAAAGTTTTGGCCATGCTCAACAGCGAGCGCTTGGAGTCTGTCAAAGACTACCCCGCCATCACCGAGAGCAATGCTTTGAAGAATTTCACCTTCAACATTTGGACCGGTTATTTTGTGAAAAAAGACACGCCTGAAGCCGTGGTGCAAGTGATTCACAAAGCCATCACCGACTCGCTCACCGACCCGACGGTGCGTGGCGGCTTAGAGGCCAACAGCCAATTGGTGGCAAAACCCTTGTCGCTGCAAGCCGTGGGCAAGGCCTATACCGATGGAACCGCGCAATTTCGCGCCATTGCCAAATCCATCAACTTGCAGCCCCAGTGACATGACGTATCTGCTTGATGCATTGAGCGCTCGGGCAGGTGAATTCATTCAACTCAGGCGCGACATCCATCGCCACCCTGAGCTTGCGTTTGAAGAGCACCGCACCGCAGAGCTGGTGGCCTCTAAATTGGCGGCCTGGGGGTACAGCGTGCACCGCGGCTTGGGCGGCACGGGCGTGGTGGGCTCTTTAAAGCGTGGCCATGCGCAGCGAAGCTTGGGTTTGCGCGCAGACATGGATGCTTTACCGATACAAGAGAAAACCGGGCTGGATTGGGCCAGCCAAAAGCCCGGCTTGATGCATGCTTGCGGACACGATGGCCATACCGCCATGCTGCTGGCCGCTGCACAGACTTTGGCCCAGGATGTGGCGTTTGATGGCCATTTGCACTTGATTTTTCAACCCGCTGAAGAAGGCGGTGGTGGTGCGGTGCGCATGATGGAAGATGGTTTGTTTCGGTTGTTTCCCTGCGATGCCGTGTTTGCCATGCACAACATGCCCGGCGTACCCACGGGTCACTTTGTGTTTCGCGACGGGCCCGCCATGGCCTCCAGCGACTACGTGACCATTCGTTTGCACGGCATCGGTGGCCACGGTGCCATGCCGCACCGTTGTGCAGACCCGCTGGTTGCGGCATCTTCTCTGGTGATGGCTTTGCAAACGGTGGTGTCTCGCAATGTCGACCCATTGGAAACTGCCGTTGTCACCGTGGGTTCCATGCATGCAGGACAGGCCAACAACGTCATCCCCGCATCGGCGGTGTTGGAGTTGAGTGTTCGCGCCCTCACACCCGCGGTTCGCCTTTTGCTTGAAAAACGCATCAAGGCCCTGGTGACAGCCCAGGCCGAAAGCTTTGGTGTGACGGCCGAGATAGATTGGAAACCAGGTTACTGCGTTTTGGTGAATGCACTGAATGAAACCAATTTTGCGCGCCAAGTGGCTTTGGACATGGTGGGGGCTGACAAGGTCACCCTGCATGGCCCCGCTTTGACAGGCAGCGAAGACTTTGCCTTCATGCTCGAAAAAGTACCTGGCAGTTATGTGCTGATCGGCAATGGTGACGGCGAATCTGCCGGTGCCTGCATGGTCCACAACCCTGGGTATGACTTCAACGACGACAACATTCTCATGGGTGCCACCTATTGGGTGAATTTGACAAGGACATTTTTCGCACATTGATTTTTAACCCGTGACATCGGGAGAGATTGTTCGCCAGAACAACGCCGAAGGAGCAACCGCCCCGG
>JACCDX011817600.1_pt1 | contig 96622 bp, 97 predicted proteins | sample 7449681 | NCBI WGS metagenome assembly JACCDX01 (sample SAMN15323450, study PRJNA562643) | freshwater metagenome | isolation source: river surface water | place: USA:Blue River Watershed | collected 2017-08-18 | reverse complement strand
GGGGGCGGTTGCGGCGGCGGCGGCGGTGGTCGGCGGGAAGGCGGGGGCGGCTACGGTGGTGGCGGTCGTCGTGAAGGCGGCGGTGGTCGCAACGAATACTGATTCACAGCCATCCTGCAAAAGGCCTCTCACGAGGCCTTTTTTCATGGCCTGGCGTTTTGCGGATGCAGCACCACTTTGACACGCCCACGCATGTTCACACTGGCGTTCAAGTTGTCAGCGCGCAACCTGTCCGATTGAAACGTGTTGGCTCCCCTGGTGACCACCACCGGTGAATCTGTTTGGACACTGTCGGTGTTGACAAAGAAGTGCAGAAAGTCACTTTTCACCGTCAAAGCCTGTGTTTGCTGTCCCACAGACGCTCGATGAATGTGCGCTTGCCCTATCAGCTGCACCTCGGAGCCGTCTTCATTGCTCACCGCTTGTTGGGCTGAAGCTGTGGTGACGTGACCATCTTTGGCGTACATCGTCACCTGTGGGCGCTGCACCACGGTGACCAAACTGTCTTCAAAGTGCGCGGCAGAGGCCCCGGACAAGGATGACTGCATCTGGCCATCCAAGCTGTAGGTGCGCAAAGTGAACTGTTGCAAGTCGTAATTGGCAATGTGCTGAGGCGCTTTGACTTGGGTGTTTTGCACAGGTGGTGGTGCCGTGCGCACCAACCAAGTAGTGCCCAACAACAACACCCCCAAGACCAGCACAGGCAACCAACCCAGCAACACGTCCAAGGCTGTTCGAAGTGATTGCCTCAGCGTCGCTGTGGACCGCCAACTCACACCAACACCTCGCGCAGCAAACGCTCGTAATGACCGCCACCTTGCAACAACAAGTCGCACACCTCACGCACCGCGCCCTGACCACCTGGCGTTTGCGTCACATGATCGACCCGGGACAACACCTCGGGATGTGCTTGCGGTGGCGCAAACGACAAGGCGCTGGGCAACAGCATGGGCAAGTCGGGCCAGTCGTCTCCCATGGCGGCTGTTTGCTGCCAATCCAGGCCCAAGGCTCGAAGACTCTCCAGCGCGGCACTGTGTTTGTCCTCTACGCCAAAGTGTGCATGCTGGATTTGCAAGGCTTGCAAACGCAGACGCAACGCCACACTGTCACGACCCGTGATGATGACTGGTTGAATACCTGCGCGTTGCAACAACTTCAAACCGTGGCCATCCAAGGTGTTGAAACGCTTGGTGGTTTCGCCGGTTTCCGCAAAATACAAACCGCCATCGGTGAGCACGCCATCGACATCGAGCAGCAAGGCTTTGATGGCTGTCGCCTTGTGGAGCAAAGCAGGTGGAAAGCGGGGGGACATTGTCAAATCACCTTGGCGCGCATCAAATCGTTGCTGTTGACAAAGCCGATCAACCGGGCTTGTTCGTCAACCACCAACACACTGGTGATGCACTGTCGCTCCATGATGTCAGCCACTTCCGCCGCCAACACCTGGGGGCGCACCGTGGTGGGTTGTGGTTTCATCACCTCTTGGGCGGTCAGGGCGCGCATGTCCACGCCTTTTTCAATCAAGCGGCGCAAGTCGCCATCGGTGAAGATGCCCAACACCTGATTGGCTTCATTGACCACGGCCGCTGCGCCCAAGCCTTTGAGGCTGATTTCACGCAACATGTCACTGAAGCCACAGGAGGGCAGCACCTGCGGCACATCATTGCCGTGGCGCATGACGTCGCTCACATGGGTGAGCAAGCGCCGGCCCAAACTGCCGCCAGGGTGAGAACGCGCAAAGTCCTCGGCCTTGAAACCACGCGCATCCAACACCGCAACCGCCAGCGCATCACCCAGCGCCAATTGGGCGGTGGTGCTGGCCGTGGGTGCCAAATTCAGGGGGCAGGCTTCTTTGTCGACACTGCTGTCCAGCACCCAGTTGGCGTGCAGGGCCAAGGTGGACTGGGTGTTGCCGGTGATGGCCACCAACACCATCCCTTGCCGTTTGATGACGGGCAACAACACCGAGAGTTCTTCGCTTTCACCACTGTTGGACAAGGCCAGCACCAGGTCTTGCGCAGTCACCATGCCCAAGTCGCCATGGCTGGCTTCGGCAGGATGGACAAAGAAAGCCGGCGTGCCGGTCGAGGCCAGGGTGGCCGCGATTTTGCGACCAATGTGCCCGCTTTTGCCCATGCCCATCACCACAACACGTCCGCGCACCGACAGCATGGCTTGCAAAGCGCCCAAGAACTGGTCGCCCAAACGCGCTTGCATTTGGTTGATGGCCGCCGCCTCAATGCTCAAGGTGTCTCGGGCCAAGGCCAGCAAATGGTTTTCTTGCAACGGGGTGAGCTGGGTCATGGCAGCTATTATGCTTTTTTGCTCATTTGCCAATGCAAAAGCTGGCGAATATTTCACCCAGCAAATCATCCGCACTGAAGGCGCCGGTCAAACTGGACAAGGCCACTTGGGCCAATCGGGCATCCTCGGCCAGCAAGTCCAAGGCGGGGGTCGCCAACCGCAACCGTGCTTGGGCATCGTGCAGGTGTTCTTGCACCGTTTGCAAGGCTTGCAAATGGCGGCTCCTGGCGGTGAACACGCCTTCTTGCGCGCCGGATTGCCAACCGGCTTTGGCCAAGATGCACTCGCGCAAGCGGTTCAAACCGAACCCGGTTTTGGCTGAGATGAACACCTCGTCTGGCGAACTGTCCTGGGGTGTGGACAAGGTGTCGCATTTGTTGTGCACGGTCAGCAGCGGGGTGTTGGCGGGCATGGCCAGTGCCACCTCCTGCTGCAAACGGGTTTGCGTTTGGGTGTAGAGCGGCTCATCTGCCCGGCTCACATCGTTGAGCAGCAACACCATGTCGGCCTGTTTGATCTGCGCCCAGGCCCGCTCGATGCCAATTTGCTCCACTTCATCGGCTTCGCTTTGGGCGCGCAAACCGGCGGTGTCCAGCACATGGATGGGCACACCCTCGATTTGTATCGATTGCCCCAGCACATCGCGTGTGGTGCCTGCGATCGAGGTGACGATGGCCAGTTCAGCACCAGCCAAGGCATTGAGCAGCGAGCTTTTTCCGGCATTGGGTTGACCGGCGATCACCAGCTTCAAACCGTCTCGCAACAACTGGCCTTGGTGCGCCTGGTCCAGCAGCTGCTGGTTGGTGTCACTCAAAGCCTGCAGTTGCTGCGCCACACCCAAGGATGCAATGAAGTCAATGTCTTCTTCGGGAAAATCCAAACAGGCTTCCACCTGCATGCGCAGGTGCACCAGGTCTTTCAACAAGCGCTCCACCTGGATTGAGAAAGCCCCTTGCAAGGAGCGCCCGGCGCTGCGCACCGCGGCTTCCGTGTTGGCGTCGATCAAATCAGCCACCGCCTCGGCCTGGGCCAAATCCATTTTGTGGTTCAAAAAGGCGCGCTGGGTGAACTCGCCCGGCATGGCCTGGCGCAAATAGGGCAGGTGGGCTTGGGCTTGATCGGTGGTCGCATGGGCCAGCCGCAGGCAGTGTTGCACCAGCATGTGCATGACGACAGGGCCGCCGTGGCCTTGCAACTCCAACACATCTTCACCGGTGTAGCTGTGCGGCGCGGGAAAGTAAATCGCCAGCACCTGGTCGATGGCTTGGGCGTGCTCGTCTTTCACGGTGAGCAAATGCGCATGACGCGGTTGCAGCACTTGGCCGCACAACCGTTCTGCAAAAGCACCCAGATGTGGGCCGCTCAACCGCACCACGCCCACAGCACCGCGCCCAGGCGCAGTGGCGATGGCGATGATCGGGTCGTCGCGTTGCGCGAGCATGTGCATCACGCGCCAGCGGACGCGGTCAGTTCAAGCCGAGTTGTCGGTTGATCATCCATTGCTGTGCGATCGACAAAATGTTGTTGGACAACCAGTACAACACCAAACCCGCAGGGAAGAAGAAGAACATGATGCTGAACGCCAATGGCATGAACCACATCATCTTGGCTTGGATCGGATCGGGGGGCGTGGGGTTGAGCCAGGTTTGCAGCAACGAGGTGGCCGTCATCAAGATGGGCAACAAACCAATCGGCACACCAAACCAGACACCGAAGGCGGTGTCGGGCGCGGCCAAATCGTGCACCCAACCCACCCATGGGGCATTGCGCATTTCCACCGAAGACAACAAAACCCAGTAGAGCGCAATGAAGAAAGGAATTTGCACCAGGATGGGCAAACAGCCACCCAAGGGATTGACCTTTTCCTCGCGGTAGATTTTCATCATCTCCATTTGCATTTGCTGGGGGTTGTCTTTCAAGCGCTCACGCATCTCCATGATCTTGGGGTTGATGGCTTTCATCTTGCCCATGCTGCGGTAGGCCTGCGCGTTCAACCAATAAAACGCCGCCTTGAGCACCACCACCAAGGCCACGATCGACCATCCCCAATTGCCTATGAACCGGTACAACTCATACAACAGCCAAAACAAGGGTTTGGACAAAATCGTCAACCAACCGTAGTCCTTGACCAACTCCAAGCCCGGATAGGTTGCTTCCAGGTTTTTTTCCTCTTGCGGTCCCATGAACAAGCGGGCAGTTTGGCTCAGCTTGGCACCCGCTGCGATCACGGGCAGGGGCGCCACCATGCCCACGCTGTAGAGGTTGTTGTCGACTTTGCGGGCAAAGTTGTCGCGCTGCTGAGCATCATCCAACAACCAAGCCGAGACAAAGTAATGCTGCACCATGGCGACATAACCTTGGCTGGTTTGTTTTTCAAACTCAGCTTTGCCTTTTTCAATGTCGCTGAATTCCACTTTTTGGTATTTCTTTTGGCTGGTGTAGATGGCCGGGCCGGTGAAGGTGGAATAAAAAGCAGATTCGCCTTCGAGCTTGTTGCCGTCGCGCAGCAACTGCACGTACAGCTGCGGCGACACGGTTGCACCAGAGGTGTTGAGGATGTCATGTTGGACCGACACGGTGTAGCTGCCGCGTTGGAAGGTGTAGGTTTTCACCAGCTGCAAATCACCCACCACCGGTGACTCGAAACGCACGATCAAACTGTCTTCGCCATCTTTCAGTGTCTTGCTGCCTGAGAACACCATGGGTGTCTTGTGGGTGGGCCAGGCTTGGTTGTTGGGTCCGCCAATCAAACCGCTTTGCGCCATGTAGACACGCTCTTTGCTGTCGTCCAGCAGCACCACGTTTTGGCCAGGGCTTTGCGCGTCTTTGTGTTGAAGCAGTTCGGCCCTGACCAGGCTGCCGCCTTCTGTATCAAAGGTGACCTTCAAGACATCGCTGCTGACCTCAATGCGTTCACTCTTGGTGCTGGGTGCGGCGTTCGGCACCGCGCCGGTTTGTGGCAATGCCGCGGTGTTGACAGCAGGAAGTGGGGTGGCGGCAGGTGCCGCTGCGGGGGCGTTGTTGCTGGTCTGCTCCACGCTGACGGGGGCAGGGAAAAAGGTTGCTTTGCGGCCATTGTGAAGTTGCCACTGGTCCCACAGCATCACCAGAGAAAAACCAAAGACGGCCCAAAGAATGGTGCGGCGAATATCGTTCATAAAGAGGGGTGCTGGTGAGGGGGAAGGGGTTTGGTTTTGCCAAACCAAGTGGGCTCAAATAACAATGGCACAGGGTCATGTCCACCTTGACACCAAGGGTGACACCGCGCCAGTCGTTGGAGGGTGAGGTAGCTGCCTGAAGCCGCGCCATGCAAGGCCAGTGCTTGCAGTGCGTAAGCCGAACAAGTGGGTTCAAAACGACAAGCTGTTCCCAACCAGGGGCTCAACACCAACCGGTAGGCTTTCACGACGGTGATCAGCAAGCGCTGCATCATTCTTGTTCCAGTTTGGCAAACAGCTGTTGGAGTTCTTGTCGTACCGCCTGGCGCAAGGCCTGTGAGGTGGCACTGACATACAGTTTTCTATCGAATTCGCGGCGCAGCCGAACAACATGGTCAGCCGGCGCGGCATGCGACTGGCGTTGGGCAGCAAGCGCGTAGATCTGTCGTTTGATGGTGTTGCGCGTCACCGCCCGTTTGGCCAAGCGCTTGGGCACCACGGCACCTGTGCGCGCAATCAACACGGGTTTGCGTTGATGCAAGGCAAAGTGGGGGGTGGTAGCGACCACACCTGCTGACATGACCGCATCAAAGTCTGCGCGTTGGGTGATTTTGTTCACGCCAACGATTCGCCTGTGCGCCCGCTCAGTGTTGCGACCTCAAACGGCCAGACGTTTACGGCCTTTGGCGCGACGTGCATTGATGACAGCACGGCCGCCACGGGTTTTCATGCGAACCAAAAAACCATGGGTACGGGCACGGCGTGTTTTAGAGGGTTGGTAAGTGCGTTTCATGAGAAGTCTCTAATGTGATCAGGGAAACCTAAGATTATCCCTAATTTTCAAGCCTTTGTCCCTGCCTTTGACAGCAATTTCTGACTCGGCGGCTTAATTTTTGATTTTGCCAACCAGAAATTGTCAATCTGTGGATAAATTTTTGATAAAGTACCGCCAATGCGCCTTCATCCCGAATCTATCCACAGTTTTGTTTGCCCTTTGGTGTTGCCATGAGCTCCCACAACGCGCCCTCCGACCAGGCCGATGCCGGGCAAGCCTTGTGGCAAAGTTGTGTAGATCAACTGGCGCAAGAACTCCCCGAACAGCAGTTCAACACCTGGATCAAACCGCTGCAGGCCAGCGTTTCTGAGGATTTTTCCCGCGTCGACGTGGTGGTTGGCAACCGTTTCAAGCTCGATTGGATCCGCGCCCAGTACGCCGGTCGAATCACGGCGCTGCTCTCCCAACTCTATGGTCAAGCGATCCAACTCTCGTTTGTGCTGGCGGCCAAAGAGGCCCCTGTGCGCAGCGCTTTCAGCATCGCCCAGGCTGAACCCGAAGATTTACCCCCCCAACACCATGGTTTGAGTGCCGACACTGTGCTCAACGGTTTCAAAAACAGACTCAACAGCAGCCTGTGTTTTGACACCTTGGTCGAGGGCACAGCCAACCGCATGGCCCGGGCCGCCGCCATGCACGTGGCCAATGTGCCAGGGCAGCTCTACAACCCCTTGTTCATTTACGGCGGTGTGGGCTTGGGCAAAACCCATTTGATGCACGCCGTGGGCAACCAATTGCTGCAAAACAAGCCAGATGCCAAGGTTTTGTACATCCACGCTGAGCAGTTTGTGTCGGACGTGGTCAAGGCTTATCAACGCAAAACCTTTGACGAGTTCAAGCACCACTACCATTCGCTGGACCTGCTGCTGATCGACGATGTGCAGTTTTTCGCCAATAAAGACCGCACCCAAGAGGAGTTTTTCAACGCCTTTGAAGCGCTGTTGGCGAAAAAATCACACATCGTGATGACCAGCGACACCTATCCCAAAGGGCTGACCGATATCCATGAGCGTTTGGTGTCGCGCTTTGACTCTGGCTTGACCGTTGCCATCGAACCGCCCGAACTTGAAATGCGGGTCGCGATTTTGATCAACAAAGCCCGGTCTGAAGGCGCTGAAATGCCGGAAGAAGTCGCTTTTTTTGTCGCCAAAAACGTGCGCTCCAACGTGCGTGAATTGGAAGGTGCCTTGCGTAAAATTTTGGCCTATTCGCGTTTCAATCAAAAAGAAGTGTCCATTCAATTGGCCAGAGACGCCTTGCGCGACTTGCTGTCGATTCAAAACCGCCAAATTTCTGTGGAAAACATCCAAAAAACCGTGGCCGACTATTACAAGATCAAGGTCGCGGACATGTATTCCAAAAAACGACCCGCTTCCATCGCCCGACCACGCCAAATTGCCATGTACCTGGCCAAAGAACTCACCCAAAAAAGCCTGCCTGAAATCGGTGAGCTGTTTGGTGGGCGGGATCACACCACCGTCTTGCATGCGGTTCGCAAAATATCAGGAGAACGCCAAACCCTGAGCGAATTGAACCAGCAACTGCATGTGCTTGAACAAACACTCAAGGGATAAGGAATGCTTTTGTTTGTCCCAAACCCTGTGAACAGTGCTGGCACAAGTACTGGGTTATCCACAGGCCTGCTCCAAATTGGAAAGTTATCCAAGTTGAACATGCGCTCGCCAGTGGCTTTACAAACAGTGTTTGAGGGTCATCAAGTTGTTGAAATTACAGTAGAAAATAGCCTTGTCCACACAAAACGGCATGGCTTATCTACTACCACTATTGAAATATAAAGAATTTAAGAAGAGGATGACATGATTGTCTTGAAAGCCACCCAAGAACACATTGTTGCTGCCTTGCAGTCGGTTGCAGGCATTGTTGAACGGCGTCACACCTTGCCGATCTTGGCCAATGTGATGATCAAAAAAACAGGCAGTGCGTTGCAGCTGACCACCAGCGATTTGGAAATTCAAATCCGCACCGAGGCCGCACTGGGCGGTGACAGTGGCAACTTCAGCACCACGGTGGGTGCGCGAAAACTCATGGACATTTTGAAATCCATGCCCAACGACCAGACCGTGAGTTTGGAATCCAACCAAAACAAATTGCTGCTCAAAAGCGGCAAAAGCCGCTTCACGCTGCAAACCTTGCCCGCCGAAGATTTCCCATTGGTGCAAGAGTCAGCCAGCTTCGGTCCCTTGTTCAGCATCCCGCAAAAAACCCTGAAGACCTTGCTGCAGCAAATTTCATTCGCCATGGCGGTGCATGACATTCGCTACTACTTGAACGGCATTTTGTTCGTGGCCGAAGGCAAACAACTCAGCCTGGTTGCTACCGATGGTCACCGCTTGGCGTTCACCTCTGCCACCTTGGAGGTGGAGGTGCCCAAGCAAGAGGTGATCTTGCCGCGCAAAACTGTGCTCGAGTTGCTGCGTTTGTTGAGCGACAAAGAAGGCAATATCGACATGCAATTTGCCAGCAACCAAGCGCGCTTTGCATTCGATGGCAAAGAGTTCGTGACCAAGCTGGTAGAGGGCAAGTTCCCCGATTACAACCGTGTGATTCCCAAGAACCACAAAAATTCGGTCACCTTGGGCCGGTCCGCCTTGCTCACCACCTTGCAACGCACAGCCATCCTCACCACCGACAAGTTCAAAGGGGTGCGCATCAACTTGGAGCCTGGTTTGTTGCGCGTCGCGTCCAGCAATGCTGAGCAAGAAGAAGCGGTGGACGAAATCGAAATTGATTACGCAGGCGATGCGATTGAAATTGGCTTCAACGTGTCCTACCTGATTGATGTCTTGGTCAACATGACCGATGACATGGTTCGCATGGATTTGGCCGATTCCAACAGCTCGGTGTTGGTCACCATCCCTGACAACAACTTTTTCAAATACGTGGTCATGCCCATGCGCATTTGATGTCCCTTATGGACATTAGATTTTGGTTTTGTTTTTTCGTGCATTGGCACGTGATGAATTGTGAATATGAACAACAGCACTGATCCCACCCAAGGTGAAACACCAGCATCGCCCGTCGAAGGTTATGGCGAGAGCTCGATTCAAATCTTGGAGGGTTTGGAAGCCGTTCGCAAACGCCCTGGCATGTACATCGGCGACACGTCTGATGGCACGGGCTTGCACCATTTGGTGTTCGAGGTGGTGGACAACTCGATTGACGAGGCCTTGGCCGGTCATTGCGATGACATCGTGGTCACCATCCACTCTGACAACTCCATCAGCGTGACCGACAACGGCCGCGGCATCCCTACCGGCGTGAAGATGGACGACAAGCACGAGCCACGTCGCAGTGCCGCTGAAATCGCTTTGACCGAACTGCATGCGGGCGGCAAGTTCAACCAGAACAGCTACAAGGTGTCCGGCGGTTTGCACGGTGTGGGTGTGTCATGCGTGAACGCGCTCTCAAAATGGTTGCGTTTGGTGGTGCGCCGTGATGGCAAGGTGCACACCATCGAGTTCGCCAAGGGCTTTGTGCAAAACCGTTTGCTGGAAACCGTTGATGGCGTGGAAGTCTCTCCCATGCGCATCACTGGCGAGACCGACAAGCGCGGCACCGAGGTGCATTTTTTACCCGACACCGACATCTTTGTGCAAAACCATGATTTCCATTACGAGATCCTCAGCAAGCGTTTGCGCGAACTCAGCTACCTGAACAACGGTGTGCGCATCCGTTTGATCGACGAGCGCACAGGCAAGTCAGATGACTATTCGGGTGCGGGCGGTGTGGCCGGTTTTGTGCAGTTCATCAACGCGGGCAAAAAAGTGTTGCATCCCAATGCGTTTTATGCCGAAGGCGAGCGTCCCGCAGAAACCTATGGCGGCATTCCTGGCACCCACATTGGCGTGGAAGTAGCCATGCAATGGAACGAGAGTTACAACGAGAGTGTGCTGTGTTTCACCAACAACATCCCACAGCGCGATGGTGGCACCCACCTGACCGGTCTGCGAGCCGCGATGACACGTGTCATCAACAAGTACATCGAAGAGAACGAGTTGGCGAAAAAAGCCAAGGTCGAGGTGACCGGCGACGACATGCGCGAAGGCTTGTGCTGTGTGTTGTCGGTGAAAGTGCCTGAGCCGAAGTTCTCCAGTCAGACCAAAGACAAATTGGTGTCGAGTGAAGTGCGCGCCCCGGTGGAAGACATTGTCGGCAAGGTGCTGGGCGACTATTTGCAAGAGCGTCCCAACGACGCCAAGATGATTTGCGGCAAGATCATCGACGCGGCCCGCGCCCGTGAAGCGGCGCGCAAAGCGCGTGAGATGACGCGCCGCAAAGGGGTGCTCGATGGCATGGGCTTGCCTGGCAAGCTGGCCGACTGCCAAGAAAAAGACCCGGCGCTGTGTGAAATCTACATCGTCGAGGGTGACTCTGCCGGTGGCTCGGCCAAGCAAGGCCGCGACCGCAAATTCCAAGCGATTTTGCCGCTGCGCGGCAAGATATTGAACGTGGAAAAAGCACGTTATGAAAAGCTGCTCACCAGCAATGAAATCTTGACGTTGATCACCGCGTTGGGCACCGGCATTGGCAAGGTGAGCGCCGAGTCGGGCAAGTCGGGCACGGACGATTTCAACATCGACAAACTGCGTTACCACCGCATCATCATCATGACCGATGCCGACGTGGACGGTGCTCACATCCGAACACTCCTCTTGACCTTCTTCTACCGCCAAATGCCCGAGCTGGTCGAGCGAGGCCACATCTACATCGCCCAACCGCCTTTGTACAAAGTGAAGGTGGGCAAGGAAGAGCAGTATTTGAAAGACCAATTGGCGCTGGACATGTTCTTGCTGAAAGTGGCCTTGAAAGACGCCACGCTGCATACCGGTGGCAACAACCCGCAAACCCTCACAGGTGACACCTTGGCCGAGTTGGCGCGCAAGCACCAGGTGGCCGAAGCGGTGATCGCACGCCTGAGCAGCATCATGGACGCCGAGGCTTTGCGCGGCATGGCCGATGGTGTGGCGCTCAACCTGGACAGCTTGGAACAAGCGCAGGCGTCAGCAGCGGCCTTGCAAGTGAAATTGCGTGAATTGGGCAGCGGCTCTGAAGTCGCGGCTGAGTTTGATGTGCGCACCGACAAGCCGGTGTTGCGCCTGAGTCGCCATCACCATGGCAATGTGAAAAGCAGCGTCATCACCCAAGACTTTGTGCACGGTGCCGACTATGCCTCGCTGGCTGAAGCGGCCAACACCTTCCGCGACTTGATCGGTGAAGGCGCGCGCATCGAACGTGGCGAAGGCGAGCGCCGCAAGGAAGAAAAGATCGGCGATTTCCGCCAAGCCATGAAGTGGCTGATTGTTCAAGCTGAGAATGCCACCGCACGTCAGCGCTACAAAGGTTTGGGTGAGATGAACCCCGAGCAGTTGTGGGAAACCACCATGGACCCTGCGGTGCGCCGTTTGCTGCGTGTGCAAATTGACGACGCCATCGAGGCTGATCGGGTGTTCACCATGTTGATGGGCGACGAAGTCGAACCACGTCGCGTGTTCATCGAGAACAACGCCTTGCGCGCGGCCAACATCGATGTGTGATTCAAGGGGCCAGGCTGGCCCCGGTTACGCCATGTGCATGCATGGCTTCCTTGATGAACCCGCTGTGTTTGAGGCTTTGAACAAAGCCTTCCAAGTACAGATGGGCTTGTGCGCCACGTGACTTCGGGCAGGCCATGGCTTGTTGGATGGCCATGAAGGCACCCGGTAACAAACGCAAATGACCGTGTGCTGCGGCATCGGTTTCCAGCTGATGCTTCACGCCTGCCGCCACCTCGTGGCCAGCTTGTAAAAACGCAGACACCACCGCTTTGGACGATTCGGCCCGCACCAGCTCGGCGTGTTGCAAATGACGGCTCAGATACAAATCGTAGGCACTGCCCAAACCCACCACCACGCGGTGTCCAGCTTGGTCCACTTGAGACGGTTCGGTGAGCGGGCTGTTTTGTTTCACCAAATAACAGCCTTCGATCAAGAGGTAGGGCGCGGTGAATGCGATGTGTGCGGCGCGTGACGGGTCGACCGCCAAGAAACCAATGTCTGCCTGATCCGCTTCGAGGGCTTGAACGGCTTCGCGGGCATTGTTCACCACCAGCAGTTGGCACTCGACATTCAGTGCTCGCGCGAGTTGATGCGCCATGTCCACCGACACACCTGTGGCACGGTCCCCCTCGGTTTGGGCCAGCAAGGGGTTGCCCAGGTTGATGGCGCAGCGCAGCAGCCCTGCTTGTTGGATCAGTGGATGCGTGTTCATGCGCGGCCTGCAGCCGTCTGTTCAGCTGCGGTAACTGGGGTCGGTGCGGTCGAGTTTGCGGATCAATGCGGGCCAAGCGATGCCAGGGCCCTGGCCTGCCGTGGCGACTTTCATGACCTCGGCCATGTTGTCGGTGATGGAACTGGGGATCATGACCAAGGGGCCACAGGCTTGCGCGGTCACCTGGATTTGGCAAGCGCTTTCCAAAATGTACATGTTGAGGAAGGCATCGGCCGCGCTTTTGCCGGTGGTGAGCAAGCCGTGGTTGCGCAAGATCAGGTATTTTTTGCTGCCGAGATCTGCTTGCAAGCGTGGGATTTCATCGCCGCGCAAAGCCAGGCCTTCGTAGTCGTGGTAGGCCACGTTGTTGACGATGAAGGTGGACTGTTGGCTGATGGGCAAGAGGCCCGATTGCAGTGCACTCACCGCCACACCAGCGCGGGTGTGGGTGTGCATGACGCAGTGCGCGTCGTGCCGCACCGCATGGATGGCGCTGTGGATGGTGAAACCTGCGGGGTTGACTGGGAAGGTGCTGGGCAAGACCTTGTTGCATTCCATGTCCACCTTGACCAAGCTGGACGCCGTGATTTCATCGAACATCAAGCCATAGGGGTTGATTAAAAACTGTGCAGCGCCGCCGGTCACGCTGTCGGGCAAGCGCAGGCTGATGTGGGTGAACACCAGGTCGCTCCAACCGTACATGGCCACCAAACGGTAAGCGGCCGCCAAGTCGCAGCGCAGTTGCCATTCTTCTTCGCTCACCAGTTCTTTCATCGAGGGGATGTGCATGGGGTCTCCTGTGGCCGTTTTGTGTTCATGGCTTTGATTGTGTCACTGTCTCTGCCTCGGAGGTGCAACTTAAAATGCACGTTTTACAAAGGCGGCAGATGCTGTACCCAGAGCAGTTTGATGTGATCGTGGTTGGTGGCGGACACGCAGGCACCGAGGCCGCATTGGCCAGCGCACGCATGGGTTGCCGCACCTTGCTGCTCACCCACAACATCGAGACCTTGGGGCAGATGAGTTGCAACCCATCCATCGGTGGGATTGGCAAAGGTCATCTGGTGAAAGAGGTGGATGCCTTGGGCGGCGCCATGGCCTTGGCCACCGATGTCGGCGGCATTCAATTTCGCATCCTCAACCGCTCCAAAGGTCCAGCGGTGCGCGCCACCCGCGCCCAAGCCGACCGTATTTTGTACAAAGCCGCGATTCGCCACCGTTTGGAGAACCAACCGAATTTGTGGCTCTACCAACAGGCGGTCGACGATTTGATGTTGGAAGGCTCAAGAGTGGTCGGCGCTGTCACGCAAGTTGGTGTTCGCTTCTCTGCCAAGGCCGTGGTTCTCACGGCGGGCACCTTCTTGGACGGCAAAATCCATGTGGGTTTGCAAAACCATGCCGCGGGTCGTGCGGGGGACCCGCCTGCGCTGCGCCTGTCTTCCAGGCTGAAAGAATTGAAGTTGCCGCAAGGCCGTTTGAAGACCGGCACACCGCCGCGGTTGGACGGGCGCACGATTGATTTCAGCCAATGCCAAGAGCAAGCGGGCGACGGCATGGAGGGCGGCGAATCGGCTGACATGCCGGTGTTCAGTTTCATGGGTCGGCGCGAGATGCACCCGGCGCAAATGGCCTGCTGGATCACCCACACCAACGAGCGCACCCACGAGATCATCCGGTCTGGTTTTGACCGCAGCCACATGTTCACCGGCAAGATCGAGGGCGTGGGACCGCGCTATTGCCCCAGCGTGGAAGACAAGATCAATCGTTTTGCCGACAAGGCCAGCCACCAAATTTTCCTGGAGCCTGAGGGCCTGACCACCAACGAGTACTACCCGAATGGCATTTCCACCAGCCTGCCTTTTGATGTGCAGTACGACTTGGTGCGTTCCATGAAGGGCTTGGAAAACGCGCACATCCTGCGCCCCGGGTATGCCATTGAGTACGACTATTTCGACCCCCGCGAACTCAAGCGCAGCTTTGAGACCAAGCAGATCGAGGGTTTGTTTTTCGCCGGCCAGATCAACGGCACCACCGGTTATGAAGAGGCGGCAGCCCAAGGTTTGTACGCCGGCATGAATGCCGCCTTGCAGGTGCAAGGCCAAGAGGCTTGGACCCCAGGGCGGGACCAGGCCTACTTGGGCGTGTTGGTTGATGACCTGGTCAACCAAGGCGTGGTCGAGCCTTACCGCATGTTCACCAGCCGCGCCGAGTTCAGGTTGCAATTGCGCGAGGACAATGCCGATGCCCGCTTGACCGACAAAGGGCGCGAACTGGGCTTGGTGGGTGATGCGCAGTGGGATGCTTTTTGCCGCAAGCGGGATGCTGTTTCACGTGAAACACAGCGCTTGGCGTCGACCTGGGTCAACCCCAAGAACCTGCCAACGGCAGAAGCCGAGCGGGTGTTGGGCAAAGCCTTGGCGCATGAGCACAGCTTGGCCGATTTGTTGCGCCGCCCCGACGTCAGCTACGAGGCTTTGATGAGCCTGGACGGCGGTCGGTTTGCCAGCGCGGACTTGGCCGACATGGACGATGTTTCACGTGAAACCGTGATCGAGCAGGTGAACATCTCGGCCAAGTATTCGGGCTACATCGATCGCCAGCGGGACGAGGTGGAGCGCGCCGCGCACTATGAGCAACTCCCCTTGCCGGCCGACATGGATTACATGGCCATCGCCGCCTTGAGCTTTGAGGTGCGGCAAAAATTACAAAAGCACCGGCCTGAAACCCTGGGTCAGGCGTCGCGCATCTCGGGTGTGACCCCCGCTGCCATTTCCTTGTTGTTGATCCATTTGCGCCGCGCCCGTCATGGCGGCTTGGCACTGCCACAAGCCGAGGCGTCGGCGTGACGCATGCGCTGGCCCCTGCCTTGTCGCAGGGCTTGTCGGGCTTGGGCCTGGATCTGGACCCTGACAAACAACAGCAATTGCTCGCCTACCTGGACTTGTTGAGCAAGTGGAACAAGGTCTACAACCTGACCGCGGTGCGCGAGCCACAGCACATGTTGACCCAGCATTTGCTGGATTGTTTGGCCGTCATGTCGCCGCTGCGCCAACGGTTACCGCAACTCGCCACGGTGATGGATGTGGGCGCAGGCGGTGGTTTGCCCTCGGTGGTGTTGGCGATTTGCCGTCCTGATCTGCGGGTGACGGCGGTCGATACCGTGGCCAAAAAAGCCGCTTTCATCCAAACCGCGGCCCATGCTTTGGGCCTGTCCCAGTTGCAGGGCGTGCATGCACGGGTTGAGGATGTGGCTGGGCCGTTTGACCTGATCACCTCCCGTGCCTTCTCCTCGCTGGCTGATTTCGTGCAGGGCTCGCGCCAAGCCTTGGCGCCCGGTGGGGTGTGGATGGCCATGAAAGGCAAGCAACCGGCGGAGGAGTTGGCCGCACTGCCCGAAGATGTGGTGCTTGAGCAGGTGCAGACCTTGCAAGTGCCGGGTCTGGACGCCGAGCGCTGCCTGGTCTGGATGACGCGGCGATAGTTCTGACTTGGCCTTGCGCCGTCATTGCGCTGAATGGTCATTGCGAGGCCACGTCCTGTCATTGCGAGGCCACGTCCCGTCATTGCGAGGCCGTAGGCCGAAGCAACCCAGACAGCTTGGCGATGGAGATGGCTTCGCTGCCGCTCGCAATGACAGCAGATGTTTCACGTGAAACATGCCGACAGCGACAGTCTGGGCAGTTACACTCTGCTCCCCTTGCACATTTCAGGTTATCCCCATGTTGGGCATCGCAGACTACCCGGCCTTTGTTGGCGCAGTCATCATTTTTTTGGCCATTCCCGGCCCCGGCAACCTGGCTTTGTTGACCGCCACGGGCATGGCTGGGGTGCGCGGCGGCCTCATGTCTTGCTTGGGCATCATCGCGGGAGACCAGGTGTTGATGTGGGCCGCGGTGGCCGGTTTGTCGGCTGTGCTGCTGGCTTCCCCCGCTTGGTTTGGTGCGGTGCAATGGTTGGGCGCGATTTACCTGGGCTATTTGGGTATCAGAATGATCATGGCCAAGCCCGGTGACGCGCCCTTGCTGGACATGTCGTCGGGTCGGTTTTTCATACAGTCCTTGTGGATCACCTTGCTCAATCCCAAAGCCATCGTGTTTTACATGGCGTTTTTCCCGCTGTTTGTCGACCCCCAACATCCCCCCACGATCGCCACCTTCGGTGTGATGGCCATCACCATCGCCGCCCTCACCTTTCTGTACAGCCTGGTCCTCACTGTTGTGGCCAGCCGCTTGCGCCGTCGCATGACCCAGCATCCTTGGCTGGGTCCGTTGATGCACAAACTGGCTGGCACCTTGTTGGTGGCCTTTGGCCTTCGACTCATTCTTCAAAAGTAACGCAGCATGTTCAAGATATTTTGTGTCGCCAACCAAAAAGGCGGCGTTGGCAAAACCACCACCACGATCAATCTGGCGGCGGCCTTGGCCGCCATCGGCCAGCGGGTGTTGATGGTCGATCTCGACCCGCAGGGCAATGCCACCATGGGCTCGGGTGTCGACAAGCGCGAATTGGCGCATTCGGTGTATGACGTGTTGCTGGGCGAAGTGGACATCGCGCAAGCGCGGGTGAGCAGCGTCTGGGGAGAGGCCGCGGCCAAGCCCAACATGGCCACCTACCATGTGCTGGGTGCCAACCGGGATTTGGCCGGCGCCGAGGTCGAGTTGGTCAATTTGGAGCAGCGCGAAAAACGCCTGAAACAAGCGCTGGCCTTGGTGGCCGACGACTATGACGTGGTGTTGGTGGATTGCCCGCCCTCCTTGTCCATGCTCACCCTCAATGGCCTGTGCGCCGCGCATGGCGTCATCGTGCCGATGCAGTGCGAGTACTTTGCCCTGGAAGGCCTGACCGATTTGGTCAACACGATCAAGCAAGTCCATGCCAATCTCAACCCGGATTTGAAAATCATCGGCTTGTTGCGCGTGATGTTCGACCCGCGCATCACCTTGCAGCAGCAGGTGAGCGATCAACTCAAAGGGCATTTTGGCGACAAGGTGTTTAACACCTTGATCCCTCGCAATGTGCGTTTGGCCGAAGCACCCAGCTACGGTTTGCCCGGCGTGGTGTTCGATCCCACTGCCAAAGGCAGCCAGGCGTTCATCGAGTTCGCCAAAGAACTGGTCGAGCGTTTCAAGAACTTTTGATGTAACAACGCGGTCAGGCCGCCACACAGAGAAGCACAGATGGTCACGAAAAAAATCAAAGGACTGGGCCGCGGCCTGGAGGCCTTGTTGGGCCCCACCGCCACCGAAACCGGCAACCTGGCCGCTGCTGAGCGCAGCCCTTCCACCTTGTCGGTCGAGCAGATGGTCGCCGGTGTTTACCAACCGCGCACCCGCATGGACGAGGGCGCTTTGTACGAATTGGCCGAGAGCATCAAAACCCAGGGGGTGATGCAGCCGATCTTGGTGCGTCTGGTGAGCCAGGGCGCGAACGCGGGCAAGTACGAAATCATCGCGGGGGAGCGGCGTTTTCGCGCGTCCAAGTTGGCCGGTTTGAGCGAGGTGCCGGTGCTGGTGCGCGACGTGCCCGACCAGACCGCCGCCGCCATGGCGCTGATAGAGAACATGCAGCGCGAGGACCTGAACCCGCTGGAAGAAGCGCAGGGCATGCAGCGCCTGATCAAAGAATTTGGTCTCACCCATGAGCAGGCAGCCCAGTCGGTGGGCCGCTCGCGCAGTGCCGCCAGCAACCTGTTGCGTTTGTTGAATTTGGCCGACCCGGTGCAATCCATGCTGATGGCCGGTGACATCGACATGGGTCATGCCCGTGCCTTGTTGTCGCTCGACAAGGCGGCACAAATCACGGCGGCCAATCAGATCAGCGCCAAAAAACTCTCGGTGCGCGAGGCTGAGAGTTTGGTGAAAAAAATCGGCGCCGAGTTTTCCTTGGTGACGCAAAAGCCCAAGAAGGAAAAATCCCGCGACCTGAAGCGACTGGAAGAGGAGCTCTCCGATCTGCTCACGGCGCAGGTCGAGATCCGCGTGAAAAAACAAGTCAAGCGCCAAGGCCGCCTGGAACAAATCGGCGAGGTGGCGATCGAGTTTGGGTCGCTGGACGCCTTGAATGGCTTGATCGACAAATTGCGCGGCTAGTGTTTACACCGCCCTGCAACAGCCACGGGGCGGGGTATCCTCAAAGGTTGATGCGCGTCTTGAACGACCGCGCCATTTCTCGCGATTTCAGGAGCTTTGCCATGTCTTTTTCTGCACGACCTTTTTGGCGTCACAGCGCGTTGGCGCTGGCATTGGGTGTTTTGACAAACCTCGCCCAGGCGCAGGAAACCTTCAAAATCGGCATCGTCAGTTTTTTGTCGGGCCAAGCGGCTGAAAGCTTTGGCATCCCTGCGGTCAATGGTGCCAAGGTCTTGATCGAGGCCTTCAACAAAGGCCAGGCACCCGCGCCTTACAACAAGGTCGGCATCGGTGGTTTGCCGATCGAGGTGATTTACGTGGACGAGGCCGGTGGTGCCACCAAGCAGGTGCAAGAACTGCGCAACCTGTACGAGCGCGACAAGGTGGACGTGGTGGTGGGCTATGTGGGCTCGGGCGATTGCTTGGCCGTGGCCCCCGTGGCCGAAGAGCTGAAAAAATTCCTCATCCTTTACGACTGCGGCACGCCGCGTATTTTTGAAGACAACAACTTTCGCTATGTGTTTCGCACGGCAGCACACGCCACCATGGACAACGTGGCGCTGAGCCGTTACCTCAAGGCGCGCAAGATCCCGGTCAAGAACTTCAACCTGATCAACCAAGACTACGCCTGGGGTCAAGACTCGCGCAAAGACTTTGTGCTGTCCATGGCCAATCTCTACCCCGAGGCCAAGCCCGGTGTCGACCAGTTGCCCAAGTTCGGCGCGGGCCAGTACGGCACCGAAATTTCGGCCCTGATGTCGCAACCCGCTGACCTGGTGCATTCCAGTTTGTGGGGCGGCGATTTGCAAGCCTTCATCTTGCAAGCCGCACCACGTGGCTTGTTCAAAAAATCGCAAGTGGTGTTGAGTGCGGGTGACCATGTGCTGCCTGGCTTGGGCAACAAAATGCCCGACGGCACCATCCTCGGTGCCCGCGGTGCCTATGGCCTGATGGCCCCTCCTTCGCCGCTCAACACCTGGTGGTGGGACACCTACAGCAAGGCCCACAACGTCTACCCGGTGCAAGCGCCTTACCGCATGGCCCAGGCCCTCATGGGTTTGAAGCTCGCTGCTGAAAAAGCCATGGCGCAAAACAAAGGCAAAAAGCCCAGCACCGAAATGCTGGCTGCGTCGTTGCGTGGCAGCGAATGGATGTCGCCCGCCGGCAAGATCCGCATGGCCTTGTCCAACGGTCAGCAAGCGATACAAGACACCGCGATCGGCCGCACCAAGTGGAGCGACGAGAAAAAAATGGTGATGCTGGAAGATATCCAGCGCTTTGACGCCGAGTGCGTGAACCCACCTTTGAATGTGAAATCAGAAGATTGGTTGAAGTCGGGCTTTGCAGGCGCCAAGTGCAAGTAAACCCCTGCGCTTTCAAGAAGGTCTGAACCCGTGCAACTCGCGTTGACGATATTGATCGATGGCCTGAGCTATGCCTCGTGGCTGTTCATCGTGGCCCTGGGTCTGACCCTGGTGTTTGGTGTGCTCAAAATTTTGAACATCGCCCATGGCAGTTTTTACGCCTTGGGCGCGTATGCCGCGGCCACCTTGGTGGCCGGCGTCACCGCCATGAACACCTCACCTTACATGTCCTTGCTGGCCATGTTGGCAGCGGCCTTGCTGGTGGCGTTGTTGGTGGCACCCGCCACCGAGCGCGGCTTGTTGCGTTTCTTCTATGGGCGAGACGAGGTGCTGCTGGTGTTGGTCACCTACGCCATGTTCCTCATGCTGGAAGACATCACCAAACTCATTTGGGGCGCCAACCCGTATTACGTGTCCGAGCCTTATGGCTTGTTTGGCAACATCGACATCGGCAGCCAAAGTTATGTGGGCTATGACCTGTTCCTCATGGGCTTGGCGCTGGTGGTGGGCGTGTTGGTGTGGTGGGGCTTGAACCGCACCCGTTTTGGCAAGATCGTGACCGCGGTCATCCACAGCCCCGAGGTGGCGTCCAGCATGGGCGTGAAAGTCTCGCGGGTCTACATGGCGGCGTTTGGCATCGGCATTTTCTTGGCGGCTTTGGGCGGCGCGTTCACCGCGCCCATGATCTCGGTGCAACCGGGTGTGTCGGTCGGCGTCATCATCATCTCGTTCGCGGTGGTCATCATCGGCGGCCTGGGCAGCATCGAAGGTGCGGCCATTGGCGCACTCATTGTTGGTTTGGCCCGCGCACTGGCGGTGCACCTGGTGCCGGTGGCCGAATTGTTCTCGGTGTACTTGGTGATGGCGCTGGTGTTGATGTTCAGACCGCAAGGCCTGTTCCAACGCATTCAGGCCCGCAAAATCTGATGGCTGCTTTGTTGTTGCGTTCATTGGTGTTGCTCGTGGCCGGCCTGGGCCTGGGTTTGTATTTGCCCAAGTGGCTGCAGTTCATGTTGACCATGGCCCTGGCCAATGGCCTGGTGTCCTTGGGCATTGTGTTGCTCATGCGCGGTGGGGTGGTGGCCTTTGGTCAAGGCCTGATGTCGGCCCTGGGCGGTTATGCCGCGGCCTTGGTGTTCCAACACTGGGGCATCACGGATGGTCTGGTGTTGCCGCTCTTGGGCGGTGCCGTGGCCCTGCTGATCACCGCGCCGTTTGCGCCTTTGTTGGCGCGTTACCGCGGCATTTTCTTTTCCATGCTGACCTTGGCACTGTCCATGGTGGGTTATGGCATTTTGGTCAAGACCGAATCCTTGGGCGGTTCAGACGGCTTCAACATGGGTCGGGTCACCTTGCTGGGGCAAACACTGGCCGATGACCAGGTGGGTTTTGCTTTGTTGGCCATCACCTTGGGCTTGGCGGTGTTGGCAGGCACGGCGGCGCGCATTTACTTTGCCTCGACCCGAGGGCTGGTCACCCGTGCCATCCGCGACAACGAGCTGCGGGTGGAGTACATGGGCGGCTCGGTCAGCCAAACCATGGCGATCAATTTCCTGATGGCCGCCTTTTTGGGCGGCATGGGCGGTGCGCTGGCGGTGATGGCGCTGGGCCACATCGACCCGAATTTCAGCTACTGGACCACCTCGGGTGAGTTCGTGTTTGTCGCCATCTTGGCGGGCAGCCAAAGCGTGGTGGCGGTCATGTTGTCCTCGGTCGTGCTGGAGGTGGTGCGCTCGTTTTCCAGCTCTTATTTCCCTACCACCTGGCAGTTCGCCTTGGGCTTGTTCTTGCTCTTGGTGATTCGGTTTTTGCCGCAAGGCTTGGGCTCGCTTTGGCAAGCCAAACAGCCCAAGGCCGCGCAGGAGGACCGCCCATGAGCACGCATCCCTTGTTGCAAGCCCAGGGCTTGAACAAACGTTTTGGTGCCGTGGTGGCCGCCCAAGACCTGCAGGTGAACATCCGCACGGGTGAACGCATCAGCTTGATTGGCAGCAATGGCGCGGGCAAGACCACGTTTGTGAACATGATCACCGGCTATGTCAAACCCGATGAAGGCAGCATCCACTTGGACGGGCTGGACATCACCCCCTTGAATCCGCGGGACATCACCCGTTTGGGTGTGGCGCGCTCGTTTCAAATCCCGCAGCTTTACCCCTCTTTGAGCGTGCTGGAGAACATGCTGGTGGCGCAAACTATCCACGACCAGCGCTTGTCGCTGTGGCGTCCCGCGAACCAGGCGTCCGCCGTCGAACAGGCCCAAACCGTGTTGGCGCGTTTTCGTTTGCAGCAACACCAAGACCGTTTGGTGGCCGAGTTGCCAGGCGGTTTGCGCAAATTGGTCGACATTGCGTTGGCGATGATGGGCTCGCCCAAGCTGTTGCTGCTGGACGAGCCGACCAGCGGTGTGGCCGCTGAAGAAAAATTCCCGATGATGGACACCGTGATGCAGGCCTTGAATGACCAGCCGCTCACCGTGCTGTTTGTCGAGCACGACATGGACATCGTGAGCCGTTATTGCGACCGGGTGATCGCGTTTTACAGCGGCCGCATCATCGCCGACGACCTGCCTGCGGTGGCCTTGGCCAACGCGGATGTGCGCCGCTACGTCACCGGCGAACGCGACCCACAGGAGGCGCCCCATGCGTGAACCACGCACTGTGCAAGAGGTGATGCATGCTTGAGTTGACGCAGCTGCATGTGGACATCGCCTCGGCGCAGGTGTTGCGCGGCTTTTCCATGCGCGTGGGTGCCGGTCAGATGGTCGGCTTGGTTGGGCGCAACGGGGCCGGCAAAACCAGCACCATGCGCAGCATCATGGGTCATTTGCCTTTGCGTCAAGGACAGGTGTTGTTCGAGGGTCAAGACCTCGGGGCCATGCCGCCGGAGGCGCGTGCCGGGCTGGGTTTGGGCTACATGCCCGAAGACCGGGGCTTGGTGCCTGAGCTCACGGTCGAGGAAAACATCTGCATCCCGCTGTGGGTGAGCAAAACCTTGAACGAACAAGACCGACTGACGTTTGTCTACCAGGTGCTGCCCGAGCTGAAAGACATGGCGGATCGGCGGGCCTTGTTGCTCTCAGGCGGTCAACAAAAGTTGGTCGCTTTGGGTCGCGCTTTGGCGGTGGGCACGCGGCTCTTGTTGTTGGACGAACCGTTTGAGGGCGTGGCCCCGGCCTTGTCGATGCGCATCTCCGAGGTGTTGCACCAACTCAAAGACGCCAATTTGTCGTTGCTCATCTCTCAATCCGACTTGAACCATTCCAGCGGTTTGCTCGACAGCACGGTGGTGATCGAACGGGGTGCCAACTGCGCTTGAGGTCATCGTGAGCTTGTTATTTCGAGGCCGTCATTGCGAGCGCAGCGAAGCAACTTCTCGTCATTGCGAGCGCAGCGAAGCAATCTCAGCATCCACTTCATGGCTCAGACAGCGGCGCTACCCTGGCCCGCCGCTGCGAGCAGAAACCAGCGATCGGGAAGATCGGTGCGCCAGAGATGCTTCATGAGACGCACGACAGGCACGCGCGGGTCGGATGCGTAGCGAACGTCGCAGCTCTGCTGCGGTGAGCGGCATGCGACCTGGCGTGACTGGCGAGCTTGCTTCGCTGCGCTCGCAATGACGGAGATTGCTTCGCTGCGCTCGCAATGACAAGTTCGCAATGACGAGGGTCAGTACAAAAACACCTTGCCAGGGTTCATGATGTTGTGCGGGTCCAGCGCATGTTTGATGGTGCGCATCATGTTGACCGCGCCAGCACCGGCCTCGGTGATTAAAAAGTCCATTTTGTGCAGGCCAATGCCATGCTCGCCGGTGCAGGTGCCTTCCAGCGACAGGGCGCGGGCCACCAATTTGTTGTTCAGGTCCTCGGCGGTGGCGCGTTCTTCTGCGCTGTTAGGGTCTATCAAATAACCAAAGTGGAAATTACCGTCGCCCACATGGCCGACCAAGAAATACGGGATGCCAGACGCATCTACCTCGGCCACCGAGTCGAGCAAACAATCGGCCAAACGGGAAATGGGCACACAGGTGTCGGTGCTGATGGCGCGGCAACCTGGGCGGCTTTGCACGCCGGCAAAGTAGGTGTTGTGCCGCGCGGTCCACAAGCGGGTGCGCTCTTCCGGGGTGGTGGCCCACTCGAACGCTTGACCCTCAAATTCAGCGGCGATTTCTTGCACGGTTTCGGCCTGCTCTTTCACACTGGCGGGTGAGCCGTGGAACTCCATCAGCAGCATGGGTTGCTCGGGCAGGTTGAGTTTGGAATAGTTATTAACCATGCGGATGGCATTGGCGTCGATCAACTCCACCCGTGCAATCGGGATGCCCATTTGGATGATTTGGATGGTGGTGCGCACCGCCGCCTCGATCGATGGAAACGAGCAGGTGGCAGCCGACACTGCTTCAGGCAGAGGGTAGAGCTTGACGGTGATCTCGGTGATCACGCCCAGCGTGCCTTCGCTGCCGACCATCAAGCGGGTCAGGTCGTAGCCTGCAGAAGATTTGCGGGCGCGGGTGCCGGTGCGGATCACTTCGCCACTGGCGGTGACCACTTCCAGCCCCAACACGTTTTCGCGCATGGTGCCGTAGCGCACCGCGTTGGTACCGCTGGCACGGGTGGCGCTCATGCCGCCAATGGTGGCGTCCGCCCCCGGGTCGATCGGGAAAAACAGGCCCGTGCTTTTGACTTCTTCGTTCAGTTGTTTGCGGGTGACACCGGCTTGCACCGTGACGGTCAGATCTTCTGGGTTGATGGACAGCACCTTGTTCATGCGCCCCATGTCGATGCTGATGCCGCCTTGCACCGCCAGCAAATGGCCTTCCAAAGAGGTGCCCACGCCAAACGGGATGATGGGCACCTGGTGGGCCGCAGCCATGCGCACGGTGTGCGCCACATCGTCGGTGGATTCGGCAAACACCACGGCGGCCGGTGGCGGCACGGTGGTGTACGCGGACTCGTCGCGGCCATGTTGCTCACGCACCACCAGCGCCGTGCTGCAACGGTCACCAAAGTGGGCTTTGAGCGCATCGATCAACGCGGCAGGCACCTCGCGTTGGTTGACAGCGGGCATCAGGTGTTGGGCGGTGCTGGGGGCGTTCATGGCGTTCTCCTGGAGTCAATCCATTCTAGGAAGAATCAGCCTCGGTACCAACCGATGTGTCACCCAGGCCCCAGAAGTTCAAGGCTGCAATTCAATGAGGGCTTGCATGCCCACGCTCACCGTGGTTTTGCCGCCTTCCTGCGGTACAGCGATGGCGGGTGCCGCCATGTCGCCTTTCATGCTGCGCATGAGGGGCATGGGTTGGGGGAAGGGGCGTTCGGGCGTGGGCGAAAAATTCAAAGACTTGATGGTGTAGCCCTTGAAGCCAAAGGCCTGGCTGATGCTGCTGGCCTTGTCTTGGAAATTGCTGGCCATGTCTTGAATCAAGGCTTTCTCAGTGACCAGGCGTTTCTCGCTGGAGAGGCGGTACTGCAAGCTCTGGATGCGCATCCAACGGGTCAGCTCCGAGCTCAATGGGGCCAGTGCTGCCGTGTTTTTGGACACCAAGATCAGCTCGGCCTGCGCGCTCCAGTTGGCGGTTTTGCCTTGCTGGTCCCACACCGGCGTGGTGCTGACCTGCCCGATTTGCAGCTGCACCCCGTCGACCCGCTTGGCATGGGCTGTGGCGGTTTGCAATTGGTTCAAAACCCAGCGGGTGATGTCTTGGGTGTTGGGCCCCTCGCGGCTGACCCACATGCTGACGACCAATTCGTCGTTGTCCACGCTTTGGCTGGCTTGGGCGTCGAGTTGGCTGGTGGCCGGCGTGGTTTGCGCCAAAGACCAAGAGGAAGTGATCAGCAGGCACAGGGAGACAAGCAGTTTGTTCATGGTGTGGATGAATGAAGTGTGCAGGGTTGCACAACGTGTCAGTGTGCAACCTCGGCTGTGTAATCGGTGGCTGGCGCGTGGGACACCTGGCAAAACTGAATGGCTGTGAAGTTTTTCAAGCCTGAGACAATGAAGCCATCAACAGAAAGACAGACATGGGCAACCGACTCACACAAATCGCCACCCGCACTGGCGACGATGGCACCACTGGCTTGGGCGACAACCGCCGGGTCAGCAAAAACAGTTTGCGGGTTCACGCCATGGGCGAGGTCGACGAACTCAACAGCCACATCGGTGTGCTGCTGTGCGAGGACATGCCCGATGCGGTGCGCCAGTTGCTGGTGGAGGTGCAGCACCAGCTGTTCAATTTGGGCGGCGAACTGAGCATCCCGGGTTTTGAATTGCTGAAAGCCGAGGCCGTGTTGGCCTTGGACCATGCGCTGGCCGACCACAACGACGCCTTGCCCAAGTTGCAAGAATTCATCTTGCCTGCAGGTAGTCGGGCCGCGTCTTTGGCGCATGTCTGCCGCACCGTGGCACGCCGCGCCGAACGCGCCGTGGTGGCGCTGGGCGCAGAAGAAGCCTTGAACGACACGCCGCGTCAATACCTCAATCGCTTGTCCGATCTGATGTTTGTGCTCGCGCGGGTGCTCAACCGCATGAACGGCGGCGACGATGTGTATTGGAAAAGCCAGCGCATGAGCGCTGGTTGAACAGGAACCCAGCGCGTGGCCGCTGGTTGAACAGGAGTCCAGCGCATGAGCGCTGGAGAGCGCCGCTTTACTTCTTCATCCCCAAAATCCAATCCACCAGCATGTTGATTTCGGCTTGGCTGAGGTTCAAAAAGGCGGGCATGATGCTGCGCCCGCCGCCGGCCCAAACGCCTTTGCCACCATTGCGGATTTTGTCGGACAGGTATTCTTTGGCTTCTGGGTCACCGTGGTACTTTTCGGCGATTTTTTCGTAAGAAGGCACTGACATGGTGTGCTGATCGATGCTGTGGCAACCCAAGCAGGCTTTCTCTTTGGCCAAGCTCGGGGCGTCTTGTTGGGCCATGGCCCACAAAGGCAAGCAACACAGCAGTACGGCAAAGCGTTTCATGAATTTTTCCCAAGAAAATGGCAAATTCTAGGGAGCTGGCAAAGTCATGGCATGGGCAAGGGTCTTGCATTCATGGCGCAAGACCGAGCAAGCGCGCACGAAAAGCAGGTGCCGAGGTGCGCGGTGACAGCCAAATGCCAAAAAAGAGTTTCGCGAATTCGGGGTCGGCAATTTCACCGCGAAGTTGCCCGTTGTGCCAAAACACAGCCGCTTGACCCGGGCGTTGCACGCCCAGCAAGCGATCGCCTTTGCGAATATTGGGAAAGACGCGCAGCATCTGCGCCATCCAAGCCTGCTCTTGGCCGGTGCTGGGTTTGGCGATGCGACGCATTTCTTGGATCGAGCGTTGGGCGATGTCCTTGGCCTCGAAATTGCGCAAATACTGCAACTCCAGGGCCAACTCGTGCTCATGCGCAGCCGTTGGCTCAAACCCGGGCGAGGTCCACAAGGTGGCGTCATACACCTCGAAACCAAAATAAGTGAAGCGATCCTTGCCGCGCCATGTCCATTCGGGCTGGGCCAATTCGCTGGGTGTCGGCGTGGCTTTGGCGGCGGCGGGCTCAACGGCTAGGACCGCACCTGACCAGGCCGCCGTCCAGACCAGCACGGCGCAGCACAGCCAGGACGCCAGGACAGGGGCAAGGGGCCAGCTTGGCTTCATCAGCGTGGCGACAACACCGACATGGTGATGCGCGAGACACAACTCAAACGCCCCTGGTCGTCAAACATCTCGATGCCCCAGACCTGGGTGCTGCGTCCGATGTGGATCGGGCGGGTGATGCCGTTCACCCAGCCCTCGGCCACGCCACGGATGTGGTTGGCATTGATGTCCAGACCCACGGCCCGGTGGTCGATCGGGCACGAGTAAAACGCACCGCAAGAGCCCAGGGTCTCGGCCAGCACAACGCTGGCGCCACCGTGGATCACGCCGTAGGGTTGGCGGGTGCGCTTGTCCACCGGCATGCGTCCACGGATGAAATCGGGGCCAACTTCGACAAACTCCATGCCCAAGCTTTCGCAGGCCGTGTTGTAGTGGCTCTCGGTGAGCAATTCGATGCTGATCGGTTTGGTCCAAATGGCGGCCATGGGCAAGGGGAGTATTGAAAAAACAAAGCCGCATCTTAGGGGCAATGCCCAGTCAGACCACGGGGGAAGGCTGATAACCTCTGACGCCATGAACGCACCCCACTCCAACCCGCCTTTTGTGCCGCAAATGCGGCTCTACCAGCAGTGGCTGGCCGAACACCGTCAACTGCATTTCGACGATTACCCCGCCCTGTGGCAATGGTCGGTCACGCACCTGGAAGATTTTTGGCAATCGGTGTGGGATTACCTTGGTCTGCAGTCGCCCACGCCGCACAGCGTGGTGCTTGAGCGCAATGTCATGCCGGGTGCGCGTTGGTTTGTCGGGGCTCAGGTGAACTACGCCCAGCAGGTGCTGCGCCATGTCGACGCGGCGCATGCGGCGGGCATGCCGGCCATCATCAGCAACAACGAACGCGGCCAGCGGCGTGAGCTGTCTTGGCCCGAGCTGAAGCGGCAGGTGGCGGCGCTGGCCTTGCATTTGCAAGCCCAAGGTGTGCAACCGGGTGACCGGGTCGCGGCCTACCTGCCCAATATTCCGGAGACCATGGTGGCGTTTTTGGCGGTCACCAGCATCGGCGGTATTTGGAGCGTGTGCGCGCCCGACATGGGCACCAACGCGGTCGTTGATCGTTTCAAGCAAATCACGCCCAAGGTGTTGATCGGTGTGGATGGCGTCACCTATGGCGGCAAAGACCTGGTGCGCTTGGGCGTGGTGAGCGAATTGCGCGCCGCGCTGCCCAGCGTGGCGCATGTGGTCATTTACCAGAACCTGGGCGGTTTGGCGGCCATGGCCGACACCACCGATTGGGCGCAGATCGTGCAGCGCGATGACGCGCAGGTGCAGGCCTTTGCTCCGCTGTGGATGCCGTTCAACCACCCGCTGTGGATTGTGTATTCCAGTGGCACCACCGGCTTGCCCAAACCCTTGGTGCACGACCATGGCGGCACCTTGGTCAATGGCATGGCCCACAAAAACCTGCATTACGACGTGGCCTGCAGTTACGAGCCCAACTCTTGGGGCGAGCGTTTCATTTGGTACAGCTCCACCGGCTGGGTGATGTGGAACGCGCAACTGAGTGGTTTGCTCAGTGGCACCACCTGCGTGATTTACGACGGCAACCCCGGCGGCTCCAAAGACAAACCCGATTGGGGCGTGTTGTGGCGCTATGCCGCGCAAGAACAAGTCACCTTCTTTGGCGGCGGCGCGGCGTTTTTCAGCAACTGCATGAAAGCTGGTTTGGACTTGGCCCGCATTCCGGGCTTGCACACCATCCGCGCGTTGGGTGCCACAGGCTCACCCTTGAGCGCCGAGGTGCAGCAATGGGGCACCGCGCAATTCAACGCGGTGTACCAAGCCGCAGGCGTCGAACGACCTGAGATTTGGTGGTGCAATATTTCCGGCGGCACCGACGCGGGTGCTTATGTGGGCGGCCACCGCGACCTGCCCATGGTGCCGGGTGAGATGCAATGCCGCATGCTCGGCGTGTCGGTGCATGCGTTCAACGAGCAAGGCCTGCCGGTGATCGACGAGGTGGGCGAGTTGGTGGTGACCCAACCGCTGCCGTGCATGCCGCCTTTCTTTTGGGGCGACCCAGACAAGCAGCGTTACCTGGGCAGCTATTTCGACACCTTCCCCGCAGGGCAAGGGCGTCAGCCCGGGGGTGGCGATTTACCGGCTGAGGCGGGTGCGGTGTGGCGGCATGGCGATTGGCTGAAGATCACGCCCGAGGGCCGCGCCATCATTTACGGCCGCAGCGACGCCACCATCAACCGCCATGGTTTGCGCATGGGCACCAGCGAGTTGTACAGCGCGGTTGAAGCCCTGCCCGAGGTCTTGGACAGCATGGTGGTCGATTTGGAATACCTGGGCAAAGACAGTTACATGCCGCTGTTCGTGGTGTTGCGCGATGGTGTGGTGTTGGATCAGGCCTTGCGCGACCGCTTGAACGCGGCGATTCGCACCGCCTTGAGCCCTCGGTTTTTGCCAGATGAGATTTACCAAGTGGCGGAAATTCCACGCACCTTGTCCGGCAAGAAGCAGGAGTTGCCGATCAAGAAACTCATGCTGGGTCAACCCTTAGAGAAGGTGCTGAACAAAGACGCCATGGCCAATCCGGCTTGCCTCGATTGGTATGTGGAGTTGGCGAAGCGACATCTGCATGAGACGTCATTGCGCGTTTGACGTCATGGCGCGTTTGACGTCATTGCGAGCGAAGCGAAGCAACCTCTCGGCATGGCGAGCGCAGCGAAGCAATCCGCTCCCAGACTGCCACGCCCTGCGGGCTCGCAGTGACCCACTGATCTGACACAGTGGCCTCGGGCACGTAGCGAACGTCGCAGCTTCGCTGCGGTGAGCGGTGCACGAGGGCGCTGGGGCAGAGAGTGGCTTGCTTCACTTCGCTCGCATGACGTCAAGACTCGAGCGCCTTCGCCATGGTCTTGCCCAACTCCACACCCCATTGGTCAAATGCGTTGATGCCCCAGATCGCCGCTTGGCAAAACACCTTGTGCTCATACAGTGCGATCAAAGCGCCCAAGCTGTGAGGGGTGAGTTGTTCCATCCAGAGCACGGAGCTGGGCACATTACCGGCAAAGCTGCGATGCGGTGCCAGCGCGTGTGCCTCGGCTTCGCTCAGGCCGCTTTCTTGCAGCATCTGCGCAGTCTCGGCCACGCTGCGCCCCAGTGCCAAAGCTTGGGTTTGCGCTTGTAAATTGAGCAGCACCACGCGCTGGTGCGCGTCGGCCAAAGGCAGACCAGCATGGCCTTGGCGCACCCCGATGAAATCCACGGGGACCAGTTGTTGGCCTTGGTGCAAGAGTTGAAAGTAAGCATGCTGACCATCGATACCCAAACCGCCCCACAGCACCGGCGAGGTGCCCACGCTGGCGGTGCTGCCATCCAGATGCACCCGCTTGCCGTTCGACTCCATGTCCATTTGCTGCAAAAACGGCACCAAGCTGCCCAGGGCCGATGCGTATGGCGCCACATGGTGGGTGCTCGCGCCTAAGAAGTTGCGGTTCCACACGCCCCACAGCGCCATCAGCAAAGGCAGGTTGCGCTCCGGTGCGGTGTGGGCAAAGTGCTGGTCCATGGCCTGCCCGCCTTGCAGCATCTGCAAAAAAGCGTCGCGGCCAATCGCGATCGCCAGTGGCAAGCCGATGGCCGACCAAACCGAGTAACGCCCACCCACCCAGTCCCAAAACAAGAAACAGTGCTCGGGCACAAACCCAGCGGCGTGCGCCAAAGCAGGTTTGGCGGTCACCGCCACCAACTGTTGCGGTAATTGCGATGCAAGGCAACCCGCGTCTTGCAACCAACGCTTGGCGGACGCCGCCAGGGTCATGGTCTCTTGCGTGCTGAAGGTTTTGCTTTGCACGATGAACAGGGTGCGTGCGGGGTTCAGCGTGGCCAAGGTCGTGGCCAAGCTCCACGGGTCGACATTGGAGACGTAATGCACCCGCACTGGGGGTGCTTTCAACGCGCTGGACAAGGGGGACAAAGCCTGTGTCGCCATGCGAGGACCGAGGTCCGAGCCGCCAATGCCCAGGTTCACCACATCGGTGATGGTCTCGCCGCTGAAGCCTGTCAAGCCGCCGGTGCGGACATGTTCGGCAAAGTCGGTGAAGCGCTGCAGTTCGTGTTGCACCTCGGAGCTGATGGTGGCCCCCCAAGGGGGTGACGAGGCGGCGGGTGACGAGGCGGAGGGTGACGAGGCGGAGGGTGACGATGCAGGGGCTGAAGATGCATCGCCGCGCAAGGCCACATGCAAAGCTGGGCGGTGTTCGGTGGTGTTGATCGCCTCGCCGCGGAACATGGCCTGGGCTTGGTCCAGCACCTGGCTTTCTTGCGCCAATTGCAACAGGGCCTGCATGACGGCGGGCGTCACCCGTTGACGGGACGCATCCACTTGAAGACCGGCCGCTTCAAATTGCAAGCTGGCGCGGCGCGCATCGTCTGGCAGCAGTTCGCGCAAATGCGGTTGGGGGCTGTTGGCCAGCGCTTGCAGCTGTTGCCAAGCGGCGCGTTGTTCAGGGCGGGTGAAGGTGGTCATGGAGCTTGGATTGTGAACCGAGTGAAGGAGGGTTTGGCGAGCCGGGCAACGGCCCTCAACGCGCCGCCAAGCGGGCGAGGGCCACGGCCTCTTGCGCCAAACGGGTGATGCGGACCCAGTCGCCCTGCGCCACCGCATCTGCGGGGGTCAACCAAGAACCGCCGACCATGGCGACATTGGGCAGTTTCAAAAACTCGGTCATGTTCTCGGGCGTGACGCCGCCGGTGGGGCACAACTGCACATCGCCCAGCGGGCCGCTCAAGGCTTTCAACATGCCCAGGCCGCCAGCTTGCGCGGCGGGAAAGAGTTTCATCAACCCAAAGCCAAGGTCGCGGGCCTGCATCACTTCCGAGGGCGTCATGACGCCCGGCATGAAGGGCAGTTGGCAGTCGATGGCGGCTTGCACCAGGGCTTCGCTCATGCCGGGGGACAAGGCAAACCGCGCACCCGCGTCTTTCACCTGTTGCATCTCGGCAGCACGGGTGAGGGTGCCCGCGCCCACCTGCATCAGTGGCACCTGCTTGGCCACTGCTTCGATGGCGGCCAAGCCCGCGCTGTGGCGCAGCGTGATTTCCATCACATCGATGCCGCCTTCAAGCAGCGCATGCGCCATGGGCACGGCCTGGTCCACATGGCTGATGACGATGACCGGCACCACGCGGGACTTGAAAGCCGGGCGTTGAAATGTGGGGTGGTTCGAGTGGAGGGTCAAAGCGGTGCCTTTCAAATGGGGGCCATGTCAGCGGGGCATGTGGGACAACAAAGGTGAGGCACCTTCTTCAGCCAGTGCCGCGTGTTGGCGGAACAAACCAAACAAACCGCGGCCACTGCCCCAGGCGGTGTCTGCGGGGCGCGGCATCGCCGGGCGAGTGGCCAACGCGGTCTCGCTGACCTCCAGGCTGAGTGTTTGGCTGTCGCAGTCGAGCGTGACCATGTCACCGGTTTGCACCAGGCCAATCGCACCGCCGTTCACCGCTTCGGGCGAGACATGGATGGCGGCAGGCACCTTGCCAGACGCACCCGACATGCGGCCATCGGTGACCAACGCCACCTTGAAACCTTGGTCTTGCAAGACGCCCAACAGCGGCGTGAGTTTGTGTAACTCGGGCATGCCATTGGCCTGTGGGCCTTGGCAGCGCACCACCGCCACAAAGTCTTTTTGCAACTGACCGTCCTTGAACAACTGTTGCAGTTGTTGTTGGCTGTCCACCACCACAGCGGCTGCACGCACCACGCGGTGTTCGGGCTTGACCGCCGACACCTTGACCACGGCACGGCCCAAATTACCGGTGAGCAAACGCAAACCACCATCGCTGCTGAATGGCTGGTCGAAGGGACGCAGCACATCGCTGTCGGCCGACAGCGTGGGCACGGGCCGCCAGGCCAACATACCGTTGTCGAGCCAAGGTTCTTGGGTGTAGTGCTGCAAGCCCGCGCCCATGACGGTTTGCACATCGGCGTGCAGCAAACCGGCTTGCAAGAGTTGCGCGATGAGAAAACCCATGCCGCCGGCAGCGTGGAAATGGTTCACATCGGCCGAGCCGTTGGGATAGACCCGCGCCAGCAAGGGCACCACGGCTGAGAGTTCGGAGAAATCGTCCCAGTTGATCAGCACGCCTGCGGCACGCGCCATGGCCACCAAGTGCAGGGTGTGGTTGGTTGAGCCGCCCGTGGCCAACAGACCGACGATGCCATTGACCACCACCCGCGCATCCACCTGATGGCCCATGCCCACGCTGCCTTGTGATAGTGCCACCGCGCGTTGCACACCGGCTTGGGTGAGGGCTTGGCGCAGGGGCGTGTTCGGGTTGACAAAACTCGACCCGGGCAGTTGCAAGCCCATGATCTCCAGCAGCATTTGGTTGGAATTGGCAGTGCCGTAAAAGGTGCAGGTGCCCGGGCCGTGGTAGGCCGCTTGCTCGGCTTGCAGCAAGGTGTCGCGGTCGACCAAGCCTTGCGCAAACTGCTGGCGCACCTTGGACTTGTCGTCGTTGGACAGGCCGCTGGTCATGGGACCGGCTGGCAAAAATACCGCGGGCAGATGGCCGAACTGCAAAGCGCCGATGAACAAGCCGGGCACGATCTTGTCGCACACGCCCAGCAGCACGGCCGCATCAAACACGTTGTGCGACAGACCCACCGCCGTGGCCATGGCAATCACCTCGCGTGAGAACAGCGACAGCTCCATGCCGTCTTCGCCTTGGGTCACGCCATCGCACATGGCCGGCACACCCGATGCCACTTGCGCGGTCGCCCCGGCGTTGCGGGCGGCGATGCGGATGGCCTCAGGGTAGTGTTCGTAGGGTTGGTGGGCCGACAGCATGTCGTTGTACGCACTGACGATGCCCAGGTGCGGTTGCCGCGCTTGGCGCAGCACCAGCTTGTCGTTGGGCGGCATGGCGGCATAGGCATGGGCGGCGTTGGCGCAACCCAGGCCTTCGCGGTAGGGGCCCGGTTTGTGGGCCGCCCCCAGGTGCGCCAGGTAGGCCGCGCGGCTTGTCGCGCTGCGTTGTTCAATGCGGGCGGTGACCGCGCTCAGGGTGGGGTGCATGGGGTTCATGGTGTGAAGGATGTCAAAGCGGCGGGTCTCGCCAAACCGCCACCTCGGCGCGGTTTTGGTGCAGCACATGCGAGACGGGCAGGGCCAAAGACTTGGACAACAAGGCGCGTTCGAGCACCGCCAGTTTGTCTGCACCGGTGACCGGCAACACGATGTGCCGCGCTGTCAGCAGCATGCTGAGGTTTTGCGACACCCGCGCATAGGGCGCGTTGGCGGGGGGGTGCGCCAATTCAATCGCCACACAGGCGGGCGTCTGGGTCGGGTCCAGCGCCTCGGGCAGGTTGATCGCTTCGGGGAACAAGGACGCGGTGTGGCCATCGGTGCCCATGCCCAGCACCAGCACATCGGCTGCGCCGAGTTGGCGCATGGTGAGCGTGGCATGACGCGCACAAACCACCGGTGAAGATGTCAATGGGGCGGCGGCATTCATTGCGCCATCCTCATCCGCAATCAGGGGGGCGAGGGTCGCTGCCGAGGCCACGTCTTGCAACAGATGCTGGCGCACCAAGCGCGCATTGCTGGCCTCATGCTGCGAGGGCACACAGCGCTCGTCCACCAAACCAATGCTGACCTGGTGCCAGGCCAGCGGCAACACCCGCAAAGCTTGGAACAAAGCAATCGGTGACTGGCCACCCGACACACACAACACCGCCTGACCCCGCGCTTGCACCGCGGCTTGCAAACGCTGGGCGATGTCTTGCGCCAGCGCTTGCAGGTCAAAGCGATGGCTGCTGATGCGGGGCGTGTTGGGCATTCAGCTTTCCTCGAACCAGGAGAGCTCGTCACGCGCCATCAGCGCACTCGACGCCGCAGGGCCCCAACTGCCGGCCAAATAAGGTTTGGGCTTGTCGTCCAGCTCGGCCCAGCCGGCCAAGATCGGGTCGACCCAGGACCAGGCGGCCTCCAACTCGTCGCGGCGCATGAAATGCGTGAGCCGTCCTTTGATCACGTCCATCAGCAAGCGTTCGTAAGCCTCGGCGCGGCGCTTCTCGGACGACTGTTGCAGGTCCAGCCCCAGGCGCACTGGGTGCATGCGCATGCCGGTACCCGGCTCTTTCACCATCATGGCCAGCTCGATCGACTCTTCGGGTTGCAGCGAGATGATCAGGCGGTTGGGCTCGCCCATGGCGCTCTTGTCAAACACCGAAAACGGCTGATCGGCAAACTCGATGATGATCTCCGATTGGCGGTTTTGCAGCCGCTTGCCGGTGCGCAAAAAGAACGGCACTTGGGCCCAGCGGGCGTTGTTGATTTGCGCTTTGAGTGCAACAAAGGTTTCGGTGCGGCTGTCGGGCGGCACCTGGTCTTCTTCCAAATAGCCTTTGACCGCCTGACCGTCGGAGGAGCCGGCGGTGTACTGGCCGCGCACCGTGTCGCGCTTGACGTCGGCCAAGCTCATGCGGCGCAAAGAGCGCAGCACCTTGAGTTTTTCATCGCGCACATCGTCGGCGTCCAAGGAGATGGGCTGCTCCATGGCGACGATGCACAGCAGTTGCAGCAAATGGTTTTGCACCATGTCGCGCATGGCCCCTGCGCCATCGTAAAAACCAGCGCGGCTGCCGACCCCGACCGTCTCGGCCACGGTGATTTGCACGCTCTTGATGTAAGGCGCGCGCCACAGCGGCTCGAAGATGGCATTGCCAAAGCGCAAGACCATCAGGTTTTGCACCGTCTCTTTGCCCAGGTAATGGTCGATGCGGTAAATCTGCGGCTCGGCAAAGTACTGCGCCACCTCTTGGTTGATGGCGCGGGCCGATGCCAAATCGGTGCCCAGCGGTTTTTCCAGCACCACCCGCGACAAGGGGTCGACCAAACCGGCGCTGTGCAAATGGGCGCAAATTTGGCTGAACAAATGCGGCGACGTCGCCAGGTAAAACACCCGCAAACGCGGGCTGGTGCAAGCCGCTTTCAAGGCCGCGTATGCCGGGGCCGAGGTGACGTCCACGCTCACATACTGCAAGCGTTTCAAAAAAGCCTGCCAGGTGGTGGGGTCCAAACTGCTCGGGTCGATGAACCCGGGCGAGTGCTGGTCGATGAAGGCCCAATAGTCGTCGGTGGACCAGGCCTGTCGCCCCACCGCCAGGATGCGGGTGTCGGCACTCAGCTTGTCATGGGCATGCGCCATGTAGAGCGCGGGCAGCAATTTGCGAAACGACAAATCGCCAGCGCCGCCAAAAATCACGATGTCCAAGGCAGCGTCTGTGGAGGGGGAGGTCATGGGGCCAGTGTTCCTGCGTCTTGTTTCAAGAAGATGTCTTTGTCCGGGAAAAACTGGGCGTGCAGCGGCAGCAGCGCCCCGCCCAAGGCGCGTGCCATGCTGCCCACGCGACCGGCCAAGAGCTCGGGCATGTGCAGGCCGTCCGAGCGCACCGAGCGCAACTCGTCTTGGGTGCGGGCCATCAGCGCTTGCAGCAAAGCTGGCGCGATCGAACCGTCCATCAGCACCGCGTTCAGGTCGAGCAAGGCGGCGGCGCTGGTGATGGCCAAGGCCAGGCTTTTGGACGCTTGCGCCAGCCATGGTTGGGTATGGGTGTCGTAGTGGCTGTCCATGATCTCGTCTTGCCCCACCAGCAAGGGGTCCAGACCCGCGGCCATGAGCGACTGTTCCAGCTGCCAGCCCGAGGCGAGCTCCAGCAACTGGCGGGTGCTGTGCGGTTTCCCATTGGCAAACGGCATGGAACCGATGGCGCCCGCGTTGCCGCGCGGGCCGTTGACGATGTGGCCGTCCAGCACCAACCCACCACCGATGAAGGTGCCGACAAACACATACAGAAAATGCGGCACATCGCGACCCCGGCCTTGCACCAACTCGGCCACACAGGCGGCGGTGGTGTCTTTGGCGAATTCCACCGGCAGCGGCGTCATGTCTTGCACCAGCTGCAACAGGTCCAGCTTCTCCCAGGCGGCCATCACCTGGCTGGCCTCGGGGCCCATCAGGTCGCCCCAGGCGTGCAGCGCCAGCGGCGCACTCAAACCAATGCCGACACACCGGCCCCAGGCCTCGCCCAGCGCCGTCTGCATGGTTTGCAGACCCTCTTGGATTGTGGGGATGACTTCAGCGGGTGAAGGATAGGGGTAGGCGTGCTGCCAGCTGTGGCGCACCTGGCCCAAGAAATCGACCACCACCACCTCCAGGTTGCGCCGCCCGACTTGCAGCCCGATGCTGTAAGCGCCGTCGGGGTTCAAGCTCAATGGAATGGACGGCTGGCCGATCTTGCCACGGATGCGCTCTTGCTTCAGGAGCAAGCCATCGTCGAGCAAGCGGTTGACGATGATCGACACGGTTTGGGTCGAGAGCTGGGTCAGGCGGGCCAGGTCGGCCTTGGGGATGGCCCCGGCGTGCCGGATGGCGCGCAACACGGTGCGCTCGTTGAACTGGCGCATGCCGTTGTGGTTGGACCCCCGCATGGTCTTCACAACAAAATCACCCCTTTGCACAACAAGGCGTTGCCAAAGGCGGTGCCTTCGCCGGTTTGCACGATCAAACTCGCAGCCTTCACTTTCTCGTAAAAAGCAAAACGCTCGACCGCTGCCACTTGGTCGGCTTGAAAACCTTCAGCCACCACACAGTTCACCACCGCTTGTTGCGCGGGCGTGCGGTGGCCTGGGGCACTGCCGCTCACCTGCATGTAGGCGGCGGGTTGCGGCACATCGGTGGCCAATGGCAACACCGACAGCACGGCTTGGGTGACCCGCTCCAAAGACAGACCGGGCAGGCGCACCACCGGTTTGCCTTGGGCCAAATGGTTTGCCGTGAAATTCGCGTCGACCACCGCCACCCATTCGGCATGGCCCATGGCCGAGAGGTGCATCAACAGCTCGGGCGTCAAGATCGGGTCGATGCCTTTCAACATGCCGCAGCCTCCGCGAGGCTCTCAGGCGCGATGGCACCGGTGATCAGGCCGACGATTTCTTGCGGGTTGGTGTCGGCGGTGCGGCGACTGCAAATGATGCGGCCTTGGCGAAACACCCAAATGCGGTCGACCAAATCGAACACCTGGCGCAGGTTGTGGCTGATCAGGATGAGTGGCACGCCACGCGCCTTCAGGCCTTTGACGATCTCTTCCACGCGGGCGGTTTCTTGCACACCCAGTGCCGCGGTGGGCTCGTCCAGGATGATGAGTTTTTTGGCAAAACCGGCGGCGCGGGCGATCGCCACACACTGGCGCTGCCCGCCCGACATGCCGCGCAGCGAGGCCGACATGTCTTGGATCTTCACGCCGGTGGTGGACAGCATGTCCACCGACTGCTCGCGCATGGCCTTGTGGTTGAGCACCGACAAGGGCCCCAGGTTGAAGCGGGTGAGCTCGCGGCCCAAAAAGATGTTGGCGGGCACGTCCAGGTCCTCGGCCAAGGCCAGGGTTTGGTAGACGGTTTCCATGCCCTGCTCGCGGGCGTCCAGCGGCGAGCGGAAGGACACCGCCTCGCCATCGAGGCGAATCTCGCCCGCGCTGGGCTGCTCGACACCGGTGATCAGGCGCACAAAGGTGCTCTTGCCCGCGCCGTTGTCGCCCACGATGGCGGCGTGTTCGCCTGGCAACAGCTCAAAACCAGCGTCGGTCAGGGCTTTGACGCCGCCGTAATGCTTGGTCAGGCCGGAAATCCGCAAAACAGGGTGAGATGCAGTCATATAGCGCTCATAAAGAGAAGATGGGAGCCTGAAGCATGCAGCACATGGGCCGGATTTTATATAGGTAAATCTACTAGGTTTATTTAGTCGGTGATTCTGATGTAATTCCGTCCACAAGAAACTTTGCCGGGTGGGCCTGCAAAGCGCTTGTCCTGACAACACCATTGGGAGACACCATGATCACGAAACGCAATTTGGGCAAATGGGCGCTGGCCGCCACCATGGCCGCGGCTTTGGTCGCCTGCGGCAAGAAACAAGAAGCCGCCGCACCAGCAGCAGCACCCGCTGCCGCCGAAGTCACCATCGCCTACATCACCAACGGCAACACCAACGAGGGCTGGACCCTGATCAACGGTGGCGCGAAAACCGCAGGTTCTGCGCCCGGTGTGAAATTCATCGAACTCGCCGCTGAAAAAGGCGAACTCTCCAAACAACTGGCCATCGTGGAAGACATGATCACCCGCAAGGTCAGCGCCATCGCCATCGCGCCAGTCGACAGCAAGGGCATCGCGCCTGCGGTCAGCAAAGCCTTGGCTGCCGGCATCCCCGTGGTGGCGGTCGACACCGGCATCAGCGGTGCCGAGATCACCTCGTATGTCGCGACCGACAACATCAAAGCCGCCATGGTGCAAGGCGACTGGGCGGCCGACCAGTTGAAAGACGGCGACACCGTGATCTACATCACCGGTGACCTGGGCCAGTCCACCGGCCAAGAGCGCAAAAAAGGCTTTTTGGACGGCTTGAACGCCAAGCGCAAAAACATGAAAGTGGTGGAAGTGCCCACCACCTGGGACCAAACCATGGCGCAAAACGGCGTGGAAGCCGCGCTGCGTGCCAACCCTGGTGCCAAAGTGATTGCCTGTGCTTGGGACGGCGGTGCCTTGGGCGCCAAAGCCGCGCTCATGGCCGCTGGCAAAAAAGCGGGTGACGTGAAGATCGCCGGCTTTGACGGCTCACCTGGTGGCTTGGACATGATGAAACAAGGCTGGCAACAGGCCAATGCCGCGCAAATGCTGGCCAAGATTGGCCAAGTGGGCGTGGAAACCGCCATCGCTGCGGCCCAAGGCAACAAAGTGGAAGCCCGCATCGACACCGGTTCCTTCTTGGTGTTGCCTGAGAACGTGGACCAGTTCGCCAAAGACTCTGGCGTGGCGCAATTCATGAAAGTGAAGTGACACCATGAAATCGATCACCCAACAAGACTGGTATGGGGCGATCGTGGCGGTGCTGCTGCTGAGCCTCTTGCTGAGCATCGCATCGCCTTACTTTCTGACCACCGGCAATCTGTCCAACATCCTGGTGCAAGCCTCGGTGATTGCACTCTTGGCCGGTGGCCAAACCTTTGTCATCTTGACCGGCGGCGTCGATTTGGCGGTGGGCGCGCTCACCGCCTTGTGCGGCGCGGTCGCAGGCCACATGATGATCAAACTCGGCATGCCCGTGGCACCTGCTTTGTTGGCGGCGGTCGCCATCGGTGCGGCGGTCGGTTTGTTCAATGGCTACTTGGTGGCCTTTGTCGGCATCCCTTCTTTCATCGTCACGCTGGGTGGACTCACCCTGTGGCGAGGCATGGCGTTTGAAGCCACCGGCGGCTTTGACAACGCCGGCATGCCTGACCCCCTGCCTTTCATCGGCTATGGCGAATTGCTGGGCGTGCCCATGCCCATCGTCATCTCGGGTCTGTACTTTGTGGTCATGGCTTTTGTGCTCTCCAGCACCAAGCTGGGCCGCTATGTCTACGCCATGGGCTCCAACGAAATGGGGGCGCGCCAGGTGGGCATCCATATCAAGGGGTACAAGCTGGCGGTGTATGTGGTGTCGGGTTTGAGCTGTGCCTTGGGCGCGATCGTGCTGATGGCGCGGATGGACTCGAGCAGCGGCAAGATGGCACAGATGTTCGAACTCGACGCGATTGCCGCCGTGATTTTGGGCGGCACCTCCTTGTTTGGTGGGCGTGGCTCGATCTGGGGCAGTTTGCTCGGTGCGATTCTCATCACCATGGTGCGCAATGGCATGAACCTGCTCGAAATTTCGCAGTTCAAACAAATGATGGCGATTGGCGCCGTGGTCATCGTGGCCGTGTGGATTGACGTGCTGCGCCGACAGCGCTTGTTGAAAAAATGACGGCCTCGGTGTGGGTCTTGGGCGAGGCGCTGATGGACTGCGTCGCGCAAGCGGATGGTAGCTTGCAGCCCTTGTTGGGGGGCAGCCCGTTCAACCTGGCTTGTGCCGTGGCCTTGCAAGGTGTGGAGGTGGGTTACTTGAACTCGTTCTCCACCGATGTGTTTGGTCAGCAACTGGCGACCAAACTGCATGACAGCGGGGCCCAAGCCCTGAGCCCTGTGTCGAACAAACCCACGTCATTGGCGGTGGTCAACATCCAAGACGGTCAGCCCAGCTATGGCTTTTACCGGGACGGCGTGGCCGACCGCGATTACAACGCCGAGGACATCGTGCGCTTGTTGAAGCAACACCCTGCGGGTGTGTTGCACACCGGCTCGCTCATGGCCATGCCGCCCGAGCACCACAAGGTGATGCATGTGATTCAGTTCGCCAAGGCGCTGGGCTGGACCATCAGCATCGATGTGAACCTGCGCACCCGTGTTGCCTACGACCTGCCCGCTTACTTGAATGCGGTGAACCAGATGGCCGGCTTGGCCGATTGGCTCAAAGCCAGTGATGAGGACATGCAGCTCCTCGGCTGGGCCGATGTGCATTGGGACCACACCGAGGCACTGGCCGACAAGTGGCTGGCCATGGGCTGCCAGCGCGTGGCGTTGACCTTTGGGGCGCAAGGCGCGTCGCTGCACATCGGCCAAGCGAGCGCAGAAGCAGCGCATGACATCGCGACCGCCAGTGCATCAGCCAAAGCGTCTGCCAAAGCGTCAGCACCGCAGGTGCAGCTGGTGGACACCGTGGGCGCAGGCGACACCTTCTGGGGCAGTTGCTTGGCCGATTGGGTGTTGCACGACACCGTGAAGAACAAGGATGCAGCCGTGGCACGTCTGGAGCAAACACTGCAACGCGCCTTGCAAGCCGCAGCGATCAATTGCGAAAGAGTCGGTTGTCAGCCGCCCAGCTCTTCAGACCTGCTGACTTGAACATATCCTCTTGATGGATGTGTCTGCCATACGCAACGGTGCAGTCACCAGAATGACCCCATCAGTGCAATCACTGTTGACACCCATGACAAAAGGCATAGAGTCGGGTCCCTGTCAACAAGGAGGGAAAACACATGAGTTTCTTTCTCACTGCTTCATCTGAGTCTTGGAAATCATTCTGGAGCCAAGCCGCCGGCAACAAAGCTTTGCACGAAAGCAGCTTCGAGCTGTTCAGCAAGGCTGTGGCGCAGTTCCAGTTGCGCAACCAAGCCACATCGGCACCAACGGAGCACCGTTGGTCGGGCAGCACCGTGACACTGCCTTCTTGGTCGCAGATGCACTGAAAACCCAGCGGCCTGACCAGCCGCTAAAATCCCTCTCACCCCAAGGAGCGTTGCAGCTTCTGACGAAGCCAGGCTTGGGGCCTTGACCCGCAACGACGCTCACCTGCCCCACATACCTCAGGTGAGTTGATGAACACCCCGCACACAGTCCCCCCCATGAAGCTCTCAGGCCTGGAGCCCGTGCTGATTGGCAACACCCTTCAGAACGACGATGACAGCACAGCGGTGCAAGCCACCTTCGTCAACATCGGCGAACGCACCAACGTCACCGGCTCCAAAGCCTTTGCCCGCATGATCTTGAACGGTGAGTACGAGCAGGCGCTGGCCGTGGCGCGTCAGCAGGTGGAGAACGGCGCGCAAATCATCGACATCAACATGGACGAGGCCATGCTCGACAGCCAGGCGGCCATGGTGCGCTTTTTGAACCTGATCGCCTCCGAGCCCGACATCGCCCGTGTGCCCATCATGATCGACAGCTCCAAGTGGACGGTCATCGAAGCGGGACTGCGCTGCATCCAGGGCAAGGGCATCGTCAACTCCATCAGCATGAAAGAGGGCTTGGACGAATTCAAGCGCCAAGCCAAGCTGATCAAGCGTTATGGCGCGGCCGCTGTGGTGATGGCCTTTGACGAAAAAGGCCAGGCTGACACCTACCAGCGCAAGGTGGAAATTTGCGAACGCGCTTACCGCGTGCTGGTCGACGAGGTGGGCTTTGCGCCCGAGGACATCATCTTCGACCCGAATATTTTTGCCATCGCCACTGGCATTGAAGAGCACGACAACTACGCGGTGGACTTTATCAACGCCACCCGTTGGATCAAAGAAAACCTGCCCGGCGCGAAGGTGAGCGGCGGTGTGTCCAACGTCTCGTTCAGCTTCCGCGGCAACGACCCAGTGCGCGAAGCCATCCACACCGTGTTCCTGTACCACGCCATCCAAGCGGGCATGGACATGGGCATCGTCAACGCGGGCATGGTCGGGGTATACGACGACTTGGAGCCCACGCTGCGCGAACGCGTCGAGGACGTGGTCTTGAACCGCACGCCCCAGTACAAAGACGGTGAAGAACACCTGACCGCAGGTGAGCGTTTGATCGAGGTGGCCGAGAGCGCCAAAGGCGCGGCCAAAGACGACAGCGCCAAGCTGGCTTGGCGCGGCGCCCCCGGGTCACCGGTGAGCGTGTCGCACAAACTCAGCCACGCGCTGGTGCATGGCATCACCGACTTCATCAACGAAGACACCGAGGCGGCTTACCAAGAGGTGTTGGCCAAAGGCGGCCGACCGCTGCATGTGATCGAAGGCCCTTTGATGGACGGCATGAACGTGGTCGGCGATTTGTTCGGCCAAGGCAAGATGTTTTTGCCGCAGGTGGTGAAGTCGGCCCGTGTGATGAAGCAGGCCGTGGCGCACCTGATTCCCTACATCGAAGAAGAAAAACGCCTGCAAGAAGCCGCAGGCGAAGATGTGAAAACCAAGGGCAAGATCGTGATTGCCACGGTCAAAGGCGATGTGCACGACATCGGTAAAAACATCGTCACCGTGGTCTTGCAGTGCAACAACTTTGACGTGGTCAACATGGGCGTGATGGTGCCCTGCCACGAGATCTTGGCGCGTGCCAAGGTGGAGGGTGCGGACATCATCGGTCTCTCTGGTTTGATAACCCCCAGCTTGGAAGAGATGCAGTACGTGGCCGGTGAAATGCAAAAGGATGATTACTTCCGCCTGCGCAAAATCCCGCTGCTCATTGGTGGCGCTACCTGCAGCCGGGTGCACACCGCGGTGAAAATCGCGCCGCATTACGAAGGCCCTGTGGTTTATGTGCCCGACGCCTCGCGCAGCGTGGGCGTGGCGCAAGGTTTGCTGAGCGACCAAGCCGCGCAGTACATCGACGAACTCAACACCGACTACGCCAAGGTGCGCGAGTTGCACGCCAACAAAAAACAAACGCCTTTGCTGCCACTGGCCAAGGCACGAGCGAACGCGCCGCGCCTTGATTGGGCGGCTTACCAACCGACTGCGCCGAAGTTCATTGGCAAGCGGGTCTTCAAAAACTTCGACCTCGCTGAATTGGAAGCCTTTATCGACTGGGGCCCTTTCTTCCAAACCTGGGACTTGGCCGGCTCCTTCCCCGCCATTTTGAAAGACGAGGTGGTGGGTGCGGAAGCCCAGCGTGTGTTCAGCGACGGCAAGCGGATGCTCAAGCGCCTGATCGAAGGCCGTTGGCTGCAAGCGCATGCGGTGGTGGGTTTGTACCCGGCCAACAGCGTGGGTGACGACATCGTGCTGTGGACCGACGAAAGCCGCACCCAAGCCGCCCTCACCTGGCACGGTCTGCGCCAACAAACCGAGAAACCGCTTCGCGAGGGCGAGCACAACCCCAACCGTTGTCTCTCCGACTTTGTCGCACCCGTGGGCCAAGGCGCAGACCATGTGGGCCTGTTCGCTGTCACGGCGGGTGTGGGTGTGGACGCCAAAGAAAAATACTTCATGGACGACCATGACGATTACAGCGCCATCATGCTCAAGGCCTTGGCCGACCGCTTGGCCGAGGCTTTTGCCGAATGCATGCATGCGCGGGTGCGCCGCGACCTGTGGGGTTATGCCGCCGCAGAGTCTTTGAGCAACGAAGAACTCATCCAAGAAAAATACCAAGGCATTCGCCCGGCACCCGGCTACCCCGCCTGCCCCGACCACAGCGTGAAACGCGCCATGTTCAAGCTGCTGCAATGCCAAGACATCGGCATGGGCCTGACCGACAGCATGGCCATGACGCCTGCGGCCAGTGTGAGCGGTTTTTACATCGCCCACCCCGAGGCCAAGTACTTCAACGTGGGCCGCATCGGTGACGACCAGGTGCATGACTTGGCCCAGCGTCAAGGTGTGGCGGAGAAGGATTTGCAGCGCTTGCTCGCGCCTAACCTCTGAAGCTCTTTGGATTGCTTCGCTCCGCTCGCAATGACCTTGCCGTCATCGCGAGGTCCTTTTCGTCATTGCGAGGAGCGTCAGCGACGCGGCAATCTGGCGACCTAGATTGCTTCGCTCCGCTCGCAATGACGCTTCCCGCAATGACGAGACATTGCTTCAGCCCTTCGGGCTTCGCAATGACAAGAGATTGCTTCGCTGCGCTCGCAATGACCTGATCGTCATCGCAATGACGCCTCGCAATAATGGCAGACGCAAAAAAGCCCGCCGAAGCGGGCTTCCCGTTTCACCCTGAAACGTCTATCTGTCAGCGGTTGTAAGCCGTCTCACCGTGTGAGCTGATGTCCAAGCCTTCGCGTTCGTCTTCTTCGCTCACGCGCAGACCCAACACGATGTCCACCACTTTGTAGGCGATCACAGACACCACAGCAGACCAGACGATGGTGGTGAGGATGGCCTGGGTTTGAATCCACACTTGTCCGCCGATCGAGTAGTCGGGGTTGGCTGCATTGGCCACGTAGTCATAGACACCGGTGCCGCCCAGAGAGGGTGCTGCAAACACGCCGGTCAACAAGGCGCCGACGATACCGCCGACACCGTGCACACCGAACACGTCCAAGCTGTCGTCGGCACCGAGCATGCGCTTGAGACCATTGACGCCCCACAGGCACAAGAAGCCTGCGACCAAACCGATGATGATGGCGCCCGCTGGGCCCACAAAACCGCAGGCGGGGGTGATGGCGACCAAGCCGGCCACTGCACCGGAGGCGGCACCCAACATCGATGCCTTGCCTTTGCCCAGGGCTTCACCGGTGATCCAGGCGAGGGTCGCAGCAGCCGTGGCCACCAAGGTGTTGACGAAGGCCAGTGCGGTCAAACCGTTGGCTTCCAAGTTGGAGCCGGCGTTGAAACCAAACCAACCCACCCACAAGAGTGCTGCACCGACCATGGTCAAGGTCAGGCTGTGAGGGGTCATGGACTCTTTGCCGTAACCCACGCGCTTGCCGACCATGTAGGCACCGATCAAACCAGCGACCGCGGCATTGATGTGCACCACGGTGCCACCTGCGAAGTCCAGCGCGCCTTTGGCCCACAACCAGCCGGCTGCGGCGGTGACTTTCTCCAAGGAAGCTGCATCAGTGATGGCGTCAGGACCGTCCCAATACCAGACCATGTGGGCCACGGGCAAGTAGCTGAAGGTGAACCACAGGCCACAGAAAGCCAGTACCGCAGAGAACTTGATGCGCTCGGCGAAGGAACCGACGATCAAGGCGCAGGTGATGGCCGCGAAAGTGGCTTGGAAGGCCGCGAACGTGAACTCAGGAATGACCACGCCTTTGCTGAAGGTGGCGGCGACTGAATCCACCGTGATGCCCTTGAAGAACAACTTGTCGGTCGAGCCAATGAACGGACTGCCAGGCGTGAAAGCCAGCGAGTAGCCGTACAGCACCCACAACACATAGATGAGCGCGGTGACGACAAACACCTGCATCAACACCGACAACATGTTTTTCGAGCGGACCAAGCCGCCGTAAAACAGCGCCAGACCAGGGATGGTCATCATGATGACCAGCACGGTGGCGACCGTCATCCAGGCGGTGTCGCCTTTGTTGGGCACGGGTGCGGCCACAGCAGTTGTGGTTTCGGCGGGTGCAGCAGGGGCAGCAGCAGCGGGTGCTGCATCCGCGGCGGCAGGTGCCGGGGCCGCGGCTTCAGCCGCGGGTTTGGCGGGGGCGTCTTCGGCCAGGGTCACGCCTGAGGCGAACACCAGGCCCAAGCCCAAGGCCAGGGTGGCAAGTAGTTTTTTCATGGTGGATGTCCTTGTCGAAAGAATTAAATGGCCTCAGTGCCGGTCTCGCCAGTGCGGATGCGCACCACTTGCTCCAGGCTGCTGACGAAAATCTTGCCGTCGCCGATCTTGCCGGTGCGGGCTGCGTTTTCAATGGCTTCAATGGCTGGTTCGACCAGGGCAGCAGCGACCGCGGCCTCGATCTTCACTTTGGGCAGAAAGTCCACCACGTATTCCGCACCGCGGTAGAGCTCGGTGTGGCCTTTTTGTCGGCCAAAGCCTTTGACTTCGGTGACGGTGATGCCTTGCACCCCGATCGCCGACAAGGCTTCGCGCACCTCGTCGAGCTTGAAGGGTTTGATGATGGCCGTGATCAGTTTCATGGGTTCTCCTTGGGTCATGGGTCTGCGTGAACGATTGAAAGCCAGACGTTCAAAAACACGCAGTGCAAATACCTCTTAGCAGTCTCTGTGCCAAGCACACTGGCTGGTCTTTTCTGCACGTCCAGTGGGCATAGACGGGGCGAGAACGCGCCGAGCGCACTGCTGTGGTGCACAACCACTGCCTCTGGTGCACTTTTCTAGGGCGTTTTCAGGTCAAGGAGGTTTGCATGGGGTTTGCGCAGGTGCACAGTTGCGCGGTGCTGGGTTTGGGCGCGGCCAGGGTCACGGTGGAGGTGCATTTGGCCAATGGCCTGCCCAACTTCACCCTGGTGGGCTTGGCCGATACCGAGGTGCGCGAGTCGCGCGAGCGGGTGCGCTCGGCCATTCAAAACAGCGGCCTGGAATTTCCCAGCAACAAACGCATCACGGTCAATTTGGCCCCAGCCGACCTGCCCAAAGACTCGGGTCGCTTCGATTTGCCCATCGCGCTGGGCATCTTGGCCGCAGCAGGCCTGCTCGATGCCGCCCATCTGGCGCCGTATGTGTTTGCGGGCGAGTTGTCGCTGTCGGGCGAATTGCGCGCCGTGCGCGGTGCATTGGCCATGGGCTTGGCCCTGTGTCAGGCGCAGACCCCCACCCCCGACACCCCGGTGTGCCGCTGGGTGCTGCCACCGCACAGCGCGGAAGAGGCCGCATGGTTGCCCGACGCCTGGGTTTACAGAGCGGCGCATTTGCGCGACGTGGTTCAGGCGTTTGCGCAACCGCCAGGGGAGACGTCACCCGGTTGGCAGCGTTTGGCGGCCCAAACTTGGCCCAGCACGCAGGCACACCACGGTCTGGATTTGCAGGATGTGCGTGGCCAAGCCAATGCCAAACGCGCTTTGGAAATTGCCGCCGCAGGCGGCCACAGTTTGCTGATGCAAGGTCCACCCGGCAGTGGCAAATCCATGCTGGCCCAACGCTTGATTGGTTTGCTGCCCAGGCGCAGTTCGGCCCAAGCCTTGGCGTCTGCGGCCATGATGAGCTTGGCCGGTCAATTTGAGCCATCACGCTGGGGGCAGGCCGTGTTGCGACAGCCGCACCACAGTGTCAGCCGGGCCGCCATGTTGGGCGGCGGCGTGCCCCCACGCCCCGGTGAAATTTCCTTGGCCCATCATGGGGTGCTGTTTTTGGACGAGTTGCCAGAGTTTTCTCGCCATGTCCTGGAGGCCTTGCGTGAACCCTTGGAGACGGGTTGTGTGCACCTGGCCAGGGGCAGGCACCAGGTGGCGTTTGCAGCGCAGTTTCAGCTGATCGCCGCCATGAACCCCTGCCCGTGTGGCTTGCTCGGTGCCACGCCGCCTGCTTGCCGTTGCTCGCCAGAGCAGGTGCAGCGTTACCAAGCACGGTTGAGTGGGCCATTACTCGACCGCATCGACATGCAGGTCAGCGTGCCAGCGCTGCCACCTGAGGTGTTGTTGAACCCCGTCGCTGGAGAAACCACAGCGCAGGTACAGGCACGCTGTCAACAAGCGCATGACCGCGCCTTGGCCCGGCGCGGGGTGCGCAACCATGCGCTCAACCCAGCCCAACTGATGGCGTTGCCCATCAGCGCTTCAGCCCAACAGCATTTGCAAGAAGTGGCCGCGCGGCAGGTTTGGTCGGCTCGTTTGGTGCACCGTTGTTTGCGTTTGGCACAAACCATCGCCGACTTGGCCCAGGCCGACGAGATCGATCAAGTGCATTTGGCGCAAGCGGTGCATTACCGCGCGATGGGTCTGGGCCGCCCGGCATGAGCGACACCAGCCTTTTATCTGGGCGTCAGAACGGGATGTCGTCGTCCATGTCGTCAAAGCCGCCAGCCAGCGTTTGGTGAAGTTAGAAGGACCGCTAAAAGTAGTCATTTGTGAAAACTGGTACTTTTTGACGATAAAGCAACAAATTTAATCATTAAAGACTACAAATTTCGCAAAATTTATTCTTTTTAAGGATTAATCTACCAAAAAGTAAAAATTTGAGTCATACTTAAAAATAAGTACAAATCGAATGTAATCAGTATCAAAGTAGTGTTTTCGGAAAGGAACCAATCATGGCGCACATCTTTAAAGCATCACAACAACTGCAATCATGGCCAGCGATTCGCGGTGTCTCTGGCCCTGTATCGAGCCCTGTAGACCCAATGAAAGAGGACGTAGAGTTCTTTGAATACCCTGCGTACATTTCAATCGAAAGTCATTCCATCATTTGTTTCCCGGGCACGGACGGCGATGACAAATTGCTGGGCTTGGCAGGGATGGACCTGATGAATGGTGGCGCAGGCAACGACTATTTGGATGGCGGTGCAGGTAGCGATACTTTGAATGGTGGGAGTGGGAGCGACTATCTGATTGGCGGCGTGGGCAACGACTACTTGGACGGCGGTGTGGGGATCGATCGCATGGACGGAGGTGCCGGCAACGACACCTATGTGGTGGACTCATCACGTGACGTGATTATCGACAGCAGTGGCATTGACACGGTCAAAACCTCATTGAGCGAATACCACTTGGGTGCAGGGCTGGAGAACTTGGTGTTCACAGGCAAGCTTGGCGGTCACAAGGGTGTGGGCAATGAATTGGACAATTTGATCCGAGGCGGCGCAGGCAAAGACGTCTTGAGTGGTGGCGCAGGCAACGACACCTTGACGGGAGGAGCTGGAGCAGACGTTTTCTCGTGGGATGCCCTTGCGCACAACCCGATACCAAATGGCCCTTTATCTCCGCACTATGTGGTGGCCCAGCCCAGTTACCACGATGTGATCACCGATTTCCAGGCTGGCAGCGACAAACTCGATCTGAGCGCTCTGTTGTCAAGCTTGGGCTTTCAGCCCTTGAGCAAAAATCCTGCACGCAATGACATTTCCAAATTTCTCTCTGTGGAGCAAAAAGGCATGGACACGGTGCTCCACATCGATTTAGATGGTGCAACAGGGCTGGCTGAGCAGTCCATTCTTTTGCAAAACGTCAATCACTTTGACATGCATGACATCATGTTTTCGAAGGTGCTGCCCGCTTGATGCAGGTCCGTGATGGCGATGCGCCAAGCGAAGAAGCGACCCAGAAAAAAGCCCCTGAATCAGGGGCTTTTTTTCATGCTCTACTTTTTAAAACGGGATGTCGTCGTCCATGTCGTCAAAGCCGCCGCGGGCCGGGGCGGCAGCGGGGGCACGGGGTGCGCTGGCTGGTGCCGCACTGCGAGCAGGTGCACGCGAGCCGCCGTCCTCAGAGGGACCGCCCATGCCTTCACGGCCACCCAAGAGTTGCAACTCGGTGGCGATGATGTCCACCGTGGCTTTTTCCTGGCCGGTGGTTTTGTCGGTGTACGAGCCGTATTTCAAGCGGCCTTCCACATAAATAGGGCGGCCTTTTTTCACATACTCGCCGGCGATTTCAGCCAAGCGGTCGTAGAACGTGATGCGGTGCCATTGGGTTTCTTCCACCATCTCGCCGCTGTTTTTGTCTTTGCGCTTGGTGCTGGTGGCGATGGACACATTGGCCACGGCTTGGCCGCTGGGCAGGTAACGCACCTCGGGGTCACGCCCGCAGTTGCCCAGCAAAATGACTTTGTTCACGGATGCCATGGTGTTCCTCTTGGTTGCATTGGGTAAAGAATAGACTGATTATGCGAGAAGCGCCTTGTCAGGCAGCGCCTGCCTCAGTGCGCTGTGCCACCGCTGGCCGGTGATCGGCGCACATAGTGGGTGCCCCAGGCCACCAGCAGCCAGACCAGCATCAAGCCGGTGCTGGCGCTGAAAACACCGACAGCCCCGAGCTTTTTCAACAGCAAACCGCCGACAGCCCCGCCCGCGAAAATGCCCAGCGACTGCAAGGTGTTGTACACCCCCAGGGCCGCACCGCGTGAGCCCAAGGGTGCCAGGCGCGAGGCCAGGCTGGGTTGGCTGGCTTCCAGCACATTGAAACCACAGAAAAACAAAAACAACAAAAAAACCAAAAGCCACAGCTGCGGTTGACCCACGGTCATGAAGCCCCAGGCGGCTTGCACCCCCATCACCAACACAATGCAGCCCAAAAACAGGGGGCGCAACAGGCCGCGTCGCTCCATGGGGAAGAGCGTCACGCCCATCACCACAAACGACAACAGCACGGCGGGCAAATACACCCAGCCGTGGTCGGCGCTGGGCACGCCGGCTTGGATCAGCAACGCAGGAATCGCCACCCATGACGCCAGTTGCACGGCATACAGCGCGAAAACGCCAAAGTTGAGGCGCACCAAATCGGGGTGCACCAACAGCCCCCACAAGCTGTGCTTGGCGGCACCGGGGTCGGGCAGCGGCGGTTCAGGCGGGGTCCAAAAACGCACGATCACCACACCCGCCACAGCCAACAGCAGGGTCACCCCAAAAATCGCGGGCAAGCCGCCCCAGGCCGACAGCACGGGACCCAGCACCAAGGACAGCGCAAACATCAAACCAATGCTGGCCCCCACCAAGGCCGTGCCTTTGGTGCGCACCTCGTCGCGGGTTTGGTCGGCCAGCAAGGCGGTGACCGCCGCTGAAATCGCGCCGCCCCCTTGCAAAGCGCGTCCAATGGCCAAGCCGGTGACGCTGGTGGCCATGGCACCGACCAAGCTGCCCAAGGCCAGCAGCCCCAGACCGATGTAGATGACGCGTTTGCGCCCGACCCGATCGGCCGCCATGCCAAACGGAATTTGCAACACCGCTTGCACCAGGCCGTAGACGCCCATGGCCAAGCCCACAGCCGACAAGTCGGCCCCGCCTTCGTAATGTTGGGCTTCCAGCATGAACACCGGCATGACCATGAACAGGCCGAGCATGCGCATGGCGTAAATGCTGGCCAAGGAGAATGCCGAGCGGCGCTCGTCGGGCGTCATGCGCTCTGGCGGGCTGGCAGTGGGGGCGGTGGAGTCGGACAAGGCGCGGATCAACAAGAGGCAACAGCGCACATTGTCGCCCATGGCCCCACCCGTATCATCCCTGCATGGCCAAAGACAAAACCCTTTTCAGCTGCAGCGATTGCGGTGGCACCAGCCCCAAATGGCTGGGCAAATGCCCGCACTGCGGCGCTTGGAACACCTTGGTCGAGTCGGTGGTCAGCGACAGCAGCGCCAGCAAAAACCGCTACAGCGAACGCGCTGGTTTGGCACCTGCGTCGGCGGTCATGGCCTTGAGCGCCATCGAAGCCCAGGACATGCAACGCACACCCACTGGGCAAGACGAGCTCGACCGGGTGTTGGGCGGCGGCATGGTCGAAGGCGGCGTGGTGTTGATCGGTGGCGACCCCGGGATTGGCAAGTCCACCCTGTTGTTGCAAGCCTTGGACGGTTTGCAGCGCAGCGGCCAGCACACCTTGTACGTGACCGGCGAAGAGTCGGGCGCGCAAGTCGCGCTCAGGGCGCGTCGTTTGGGGCTGGACCACAGCCAGGTGAATGTGTTGGCCGAAACCCAGCTGGAAAAAATCATTGCCACGCTGCAAGCGCAGTCGCCGCAAGTGGCGGTGATCGACTCGATTCAAACGGTCTACTCGGACCAACTCACCAGCGCGCCGGGCTCGGTGGCGCAGGTGCGCGAGTGCGCCGCCCACCTCACCCGCTTGGCCAAGTCCAGCGGCACCACCGTGGTTTTGGTCGGTCATGTCACCAAAGAAGGCGCATTGGCGGGGCCACGGGTGCTGGAGCACATGGTCGACACCGTGCTGTACTTTGAAGGCGACACGCATTCGAGCTACCGGCTGGTGCGTGCCATCAAAAACCGCTTTGGTGCGGTCAATGAAATCGGCGTGTTCGCCATGACCGAAAAAGGCTTGAAAGGGGTCAGCAACCCCAGCGCCATTTTCTTGAGCCAGCACTCCGAGCCGGTGCCCGGCAGCTGTGTCATGGTCACTTTGGAAGGCACGCGTCCTTTGTTGGTGGAAATCCAAGCGCTGGTTGACAGCGGCGGGCCCAGCCCACGCCGCTTGAGCGTCGGTTTGGACCGCGACCGCTTGGCCATGCTGTTGGCGGTGCTGCACCGACATGCCGGTGTGGCCTGCATGGACCAAGATGTGTTTGTCAACGCGGTGGGTGGGGTGCGCATCAGCGAACCTGCTGCCGATTTGGCGGTCATGCTCGCCATCCAAAGCAGCTTGCGCGGCAAGCCCCTGCCACGGGGTTTTTTGGCTTTCGGGGAGGTGGGCTTGGCGGGTGAAGTGCGCCCCGCGCCGCGCGGCCAAGAGCGCTTGAAAGAAGCCGCCAAGCTGGGCTTCAGCGTGGCCCTCATTCCCAAGGCCAATGCACCCAAAAAATCGATTGAAGGCATGACCATTCACGCGGTCGAGCGGGTGGACGAGGCGGTGGCGGTGCTGCGGCAGCTCGACTGACCCATCGTCACTGCGTCATTCCGTCATTGCGAGCGCAGCGAAGCAAACCACCGTCACTGCGAGGCCGCAGGCCGTGGCAGTCTCGTGTGCAGATTGCTTCGTCGTTTCACGCCTTGCAATGACCCAGGTTGCTTCGCTACGCTCGCAATGACGGAATGACGCAATGACGGGGCTTCGCCATGACGCATCTTTGCGCTACATCAAATGCCAGGCCGCCAACCCTCTTCACAATCAAAGCCTACAAGGAGACAGCCTCATGAAAGAGACATGGAAGGTCCTGATGGTTTTGGCCTGCAGCCTGATCGGTACAGGCGTGCAAGCGCAGGTGAATGTGCCCATCCCCGCGTTCACCCCCTACACCCAGCAGTGCAATGTCTGCCATCTCGCCTACCCGCCCGGCATGCTGCCCGCGGCTTCTTGGAAAAAAATGCTCGACGACATGCCCCAGCATTTCACCGCGCAGGTGATGGTCAACATCGACACCCAAAACCAGATTTCTGAATGGCTGCAAGCCCATGCGGGCACTTTCGCGCTGGTCGCTGAGGAACCGCCGCAACACCGCATCACCCGATCAGCGTGGTGGCAAAAAATCCACATCGGCAACAGCAAGCTGCCCGCTGCGGTGTGGAAAAAACCACCGGTCGCCAAGGGATCCGCCTGTGTGAGCTGTCACCACAACGCCGCCCAAGGCGAATTCAATGCCAAGGCGGTGCGGGTGCCAAAATGAGGTCATGAACTGGCGCAACCTCCTCATCCCGCTGGGCCTGGCCGGCCTGCTTTTTTTGTCCTTCCGCGCATTTGGCTGGTGGGGCTTTTCGCTGGTTTCCAGCGGCATTGTGTTTTGGCTGCTGCAGCACACCCACCGTTTGATGAAAACCATGGAGCGCGCTGCCGACCAGCCCATGGGTGTGGTGGCCAATGCGGTCATGTTCCACGCCCAGTTGCACAAAGGCTTGCGTCTGTTGCAAGTCATTGGCTTGAGCGGCAGTTTGGGGCAATTGCAAACCGAGCCACGTGCCCAGCCCGAGGTGTTCCTGTGGCATGACGAGGCGGGGGACCAAGTGCAATGCAGCTTCACCGACGGCCGACTGACCGACTGGCAGTTGCAGCGTGTCACGGCTGAACCCGGCGACGCGCCAGCAACGTAAAATCGCACCCCTTACACAAGCAGACCCCGAATAAAGGATTCCCATGAGCGCCCTGCCCCCCCCGATGCACGACCGTGACGGCAAGATTTGGATGGACGGCGAGCTGGTCGATTGGCGCGACGCGAAAATCCACGTGCTGTCCCACACCTTGCATTACGGCTGCGGCGCTTTCGAGGGTGTGCGGGCTTACGACACCGCCAATGGCACGGCCATCTTCCGCTTGCAAGAGCACACCGAGCGACTGTTCAACAGCGCCAAAATTTTGCGCATGAAAATCCCGTTCACCCCCGAGCAGGTGAACGAGGCGCAGCGCACCGTGGTGCGTGAAAACCATTTGAAGAGCGGCTACATCCGACCCCTGACCTGGTTGGGTTCGCAAAAACTCGGCGTCTCGCCCAAGGGCAACCAAGTGCACCTGATGGTCGCGGCTTGGACATGGGGCGCTTACCTGGGCGAAGACGGCATGAAGCGCGGCATCCGCGTCAAAACCTCCAGCTACACCCGCCACCATGTGAACATCACCATGACCCAAGCCAAGGCGGTGAGCAACTACACCAATTCGATCTTGGCCAACATGGAAGCCCTGGACGACGGTTACGACGAGGCCTTGTTGTTGGATGCGTCCGGTTTTGTGTCCGAAGGCGCAGGCGAAAACCTGTTTGTGGTCAAGGGCGGCGTCATCTACACCCCCGACTTGTCGGCTGGCGCTTTGAACGGCATCACCCGCAACACGGTGTTCCACATCGCCAAAGACTTGGGCCTGGAGATCGTGCAAAAGCGCATCACCCGCGACGAAATCTACATCGCCGACGAAGCGTTTTTCACCGGCACCGCCGCTGAAGTGACACCGATCCGCGAACTCGACCGCATCGAGATTGGCATCGGCAGCCGTGGTCCCATCACCGAAAAAATCCAAAGCGCCTTCTTTGACATCGTCAACGGCCGCAACCCCAAGTACGCCCATTGGTTGACCAAGGTTTGACATGAAGACCATCGAGTTACTGGCCAAAGAACTCAACAGCCATGGCGGCGTGTTCTGTCCCAACCCCAAGGCGGACATGCAGCTGTGGAACACCCACCCCAAGGTCTTCCTCGACCTGTCGCACGAAGGCCATGCCAAGTGCCCTTATTGCAGCACCGAGTACCGCCTGAAAGCTGGCGAGCACTTGCCCTCGCATTAATTGGCATCTGACCCCCATTCACTGGCCACCATCAAGCCCATGACAGCCAGCCTGGTGATCGCGCCACAGTGGATTGGCGACGCGGTCATGACCGAACCGCTGATGCGCCATCTGGCCGCGCGTGGTGAACGCCTCACCGTGGGTGCCTTGCCGTGGGTGGCGCCCATTTACCGCGCCATGGACAGCGTTGACCAGGTGTTGGAACTGCCCTTTCAACACGGCGGCTTGCAATGGTCTGCCAGGCGGGCCTTGGCACAGCAAGTGCGCGGTCAATTTGACAAGGCTTATGTATGCCCCAATTCCATCAAAAGCGCATTGCTGCCCTGGTGGGCGGGCATTCCGCTGCGCATCGGTTACCAGGGTGAGTCCCGCTGGGGCGTGTTGAACCAACGCCTGCCCAACCCGCCCAAGCACCGCCGCGGCGCGATGGTGGCGCATTACCTGGCCCTGGGCTTTGATCAACATGCGCCCCAAGTGACGGCGACAACCGACGCCATGGTGCCCCGCTTGGACTTGCCGGTGGACACTTTGAAAGCCAGTTTGTCGGCGCATCTGTTGAGCGCTGGCGCTTATGTGGTGATGGCCCCGGGGGCGGAGTACGGCCCGGCCAAGCGCTGGCCGCTGGCGCACTTCGCGCAGTTGGCCCAGCGCCTGGACCTGCCCGTGGTGTTGTTGGGGTCGGCCAAAGAAGCCGCGTTGTGCGAGGGCATCTTGTCGCAGATGAGCCCAGCCAGCCAAAGCCGCACCCGCAACTTGGCCGGCCAGACCAGCTTGAGCGAGGCCATGGCGCTGATCGCCGCTGCCCATTCGATGGTCAGCAACGACTCAGGCTTGATGCATGTGGCTGCGGCCTTTGGCGTGCCGCAAGTGGCCTTGTTTGGCTCGTCCAGCCCCGAACACACACCGCCACTCAATGATAAAGCCCGTGTGCTGTGGCTCAAAACCCGAGCCGACTACCAACCTGCTTTGGATTGCGCGCCTTGTTTCGAGCGGGTTTGCCCCTTGGGCCACACCCGCTGCTTGAACGACCTCAGCCCTGACATGGTCGAGCAAGCTTGGCGCGAGGTGGTCAGGGGCTGACGTCGATCAATTCACCAGCAGAGCTGGGCAGGGGAATAGGCAGCCCTTGGGCCCGCAAATCTTGCAGGTGAAGGTCCATCGCTTCATGGATCAGGCGACTGACTTCTGCCTGGCTGCCGCCAACAGCCACGCAGCCAGGCAAATCGGGCACATAAGCCCCATGGCTGTTGCCTGTTTTCTCAAAGATGACGAGGTATTTCATGCGTCTGGCTTTTTCAATTGCGCTTGCTTGAGGACACTGTGCAATGTGGCAGGGGGCAGTTCAATGCGAAGCTGGCCCGCCACGGTGACTGTGCCAGATTTCACAGGATGATGATACTGACGATGACTGCCCTTTTTGTCGCACCAAATACCAACCATCTTGTCGCAACAGTTTGATCAGTTGATGGACTTTGACGGGCATGTGCCCATGCTATGAAGCCCTCCTACAAATTGTTGTGAGACACGAACTGAATCAATGTGCAGCATGCACCTTGTTCAATGCACCTTGCGCAAGCCGAGCTTCACCACCACCGCCACCACCAGCAAGGCGCCAACCATTTGCACCGGCGCAATGGTTTGGCCCAGCACCGCCCAGCCCAACAGCAGCGCGAAGACGGGTTCGACATTCATGATGGCCGAGTTGCCCGCCGCGCCCAGCTTGGGCAGCACGGTGAACATGATGGTGAAGGCGGTGCCATAGAGCAGGGTCAGCATGACCAGCCCACCCCAGCCGGTGGGGGTTTGCGGCCACTGCGGCCCACCATGCCAGGCGATCGTCGCCAGCGCCACCGAGCCTGCCAGGAACACCGTGATGCCGGTGCGCAGTCGGCCATCCAAGCCCGCGGTTTCGTGCTGGGTCCAGACCAGCACCAGGCCAAAACTCGCCGCACCGGCCACCGCAAAACCCACGCCCTCGCCCATCAGCGCCCATTGGTCGCGTGCGCCCAAACCTGAGGCCGCACCCAGCACGTCCAGCGCCAAGGCCAGGCCGAACAAGATGACCGGCATGGCCAGCAACACACTGCGCTCGGGGCGGCGTTTGTAAATCAGGCGGTCCCACAGCGTGGCCCACAGCGGGTAGGTGTTGAAGGCCAGCAGGGCCAGTGCCACGGGCAAGCGCGCCACTGCGGCATACAGCATCTGGCTTTGCACCCCGATGTTCAGACCGATCAAGAGCAAAGCCCTGGCTTGCTGGCGGTTGATGCGCCAAGGCAGCTTGGCCCACCAGATGATCACGCCCAGCACCAGGGCGGTGACACCGCTGCGCGAGGCCACGCCGGTGGCCACGTCCATGCCGCTGTTGAACGCCAGGCGGGCGGCGATGTGGTTGCCCGACATCATCAGGGCGATCAACAACAGGGTGACAAAGGCCTTCAGGCTGAGGGCGCGGGTGGGGGTCATGGCCCCAAGGATAAGCGGGTTCACTATGATGGCGGGTTGCCCGTCAGAAATGTGAAGCTGTGAACTCTCCCAATGATGCCAATTACCTCAGCCACCACCTCGGTGGACGGGGCGCGTTCGGCCAAATCAGTGTGCGCGGTGCGCGCACCCACAACCTGAAAAACATCGATGTCGACATCCCGCGCAACCAGTTGGTGGTGATCACCGGTTTGTCGGGTTCGGGCAAATCCAGTTTGGCCTTTGACACGCTCTACGCCGAAGGCCAGCGCCGCTATGTGGAAAGCCTCTCGGCTTATGCGCGGCAGTTTTTGCAGCGCATGGACAAGCCCGATGTCGATTTGATCGAAGGCCTGTCGCCTGCCATTGCCATCGAGCAAAAAGCCACCAGCCACAACCCACGCTCCACGGTCGGCACCGTCACCGAAATCCACGACTACCTGCGCCTGCTGTTTGCCCGCGCCGGTACGCCGCATTGCCCCGAGCATGGTGTGCCCCTGCAATCGTCCAGCGTGGCGCAGATGGTGGACGCGGTCTTGGCCATGCCCGAGGACTGCCGCATCATGGTGATGGCGCCGGTGGCGCGTGACCGCAAAGGCGAATTTGCCGAGGTCTTCACCCAGATGCAAGCCCAGGGTTTTGTGCGGTTTCGCATCGATGGCCAGGTGGTCGAATTGGCCGACCTGCCCACACTAGAGAAAAAAGAAAAACACGACATCGACGTGGTGGTGGACCGATTGAAGGTGCGCCCCGACATGGCGACCCGCTTGGCCGAAAGCTTGGAAACCGCTTTGCGCTTGGCCGATGGCCGCGCCGTGGTGCTGGACATGGACAGTGCTGTGGAGCACGCGTTCAACGCCCGGTTTGCCTGCCCGCATTGCAACTACGCCATTGGTGAGTTGGAGCCGCGTTTGTTCTCGTTCAACTCGCCCCTGGGTGCTTGCCCGGCCTGCGAGGGTTTGGGCGAGCAAACCTTTTTCGACCCGGCCCGCATCGTGGCCTTTCCCAGCCTCAGCTTGGAGAGCGGCGCGATCAAAGGCTGGGACAAGCGCAACGCCTATTACTTCGCCATGCTGCAAAGCCTAGCCAAGCATTACGGCTTTGATTTGGAAACCCCGTTTGAAAACCTCCCCGAAGCTGTTCAACAGGTGGTGTTGTTCGGCTCGGGCAGCGAAGAAATCAAGTTCAGCTATGTGCTGGAGTCGGGTGCCAAAGCGGGGCGCAAAACCACCAAGCTGCATGCGTTTGAAGGCATCGTGCCCAACATGACCCGCCGCTACCACGACACCGACTCGGCGCTGGTGCGCGAAGAGTTGTCGCGCTACCGCGGCCACCGCCCCTGTTTGGACTGCCAAGGCACCCGACTGCGGGTGGAGGCGCGCCATGTGCGTTTGGGCGAGGGCTTGCAAGCCCGCACCTTGCACGATGTCAGCCACATCACCTTGGCCGAATGCCAAGCCTATTTCCAAGACTTGACGCTGCAAGGCAACAAGGCTGACATTGGCGAGAAGGTGATCCGTGAAATCGCCAACCGCTTGAAGTTTTTGAACGACGTGGGCCTGACCTACCTGAGTCTGTCGCGCAGCGCCGACACCTTGTCGGGTGGCGAGGCGCAGCGCATCCGCTTGGCCTCGCAAATTGGTTCAGGCCTGACGGGCGTGATGTATGTGCTGGACGAGCCCAGCATCGGTTTGCACCAGCGTGACAACGACAGGCTGATCGACACCTTGAAACACCTGCGCGACATCGGCAACAGTGTGTTGGTGGTCGAGCATGACGAGGACATGATCCGCGCTGATGACCATTGAATTGACATGGGGCCGGGTGCGGGGGTGCATGGCGGGCGCGTCATGGCGCAAGGCACGGCGGCAGAAATCGAGGCCAACCCCGCGTCCTTGACGGGGCGCTATATGTCGGGCGCATTGCGCATCGAGGTGCCCGCAACGCGCCGCCCATGGCTGTATCAAAAGCCCAGCATCCCGCAAGCTGCGCCAGTCAAAAATGTGTTCGGTGCCCTGCCTGTGGCACCCGTGGACACCCGGGCCAAGCAAGCCATCACCATCCAAGGGGCGAGCGGCCACAACCTGCAAAACGTCACGGTGGAGTTTCCGGTGGGCTTGCTCACCTGCGTCACTGGCGTGTCGGGTTCGGGCAAATCCACCTTGGTGAACGACACCTTGTATGCGGCCGCGGCCAAGCAAATCCACCGCGCCCATGAAGAACCGGCGGCGCACGACGACATCTTGGGCCTGTACAACTTCGACAAAGTCATCAATGTCGACCAGTCGCCGATTGGCCGCACACCCCGCTCCAACCCCGCCACCTACACCGGCTTGTTCACGCCGCTGCGCGAACTGCTGGCCGAGGTGCCCATGGCACGTGAACGGGGTTATGGCGCCGGTCGGTTTTCCTTCAATGTGGCGGGAGGCCGCTGCGAGGCTTGTCAGGGCGACGGCATGGTCAAAGTGGAAATGCACTTTTTACCCGATGTCTATGTGCCTTGCGATGTGTGCAACGGCCAGCGTTACAACCGCGAAACCTTGGAGGTGCTCTACAAGGGCCAGAACATCGCGCACATTTTGAACATGACGGTGGAAGACGCTTTGGCGTTTTTCGGCGCGGTGCCCGCCTTGGCACGCAAGCTGCAAACCTTGATGGATGTGGGCTTGGGCTACATCCGCTTGGGGCAAGCGGCGACCACGCTCTCAGGTGGCGAAGCGCAGCGGGTGAAGCTCGCCTTGGAGTTGTCGCGCCGTGACACCGGCCGCACGCTATACATCTTGGATGAGCCCACCACCGGCTTGCATTTCGCCGACATCGATTTGCTGCTCAAGGTGCTGCGCCAGTTGGTTGATGCAGGCAACACCATGGTGGTGATCGAGCACAACTTGGATGTGATCAAAACCGCCGACTGGGTCATCGACATGGGGCCCGAGGGCGGCAGTGGCGGTGGTCAGGTGGTGGCGGTGGGCACGCCCGAAGAGGTGGCGGCCCATCCACAGAGCATGACTGGGCGCTACTTGAAGCGCTTGCTGGGCTGAAGCTCAGACCACCGGCTCGTAAATGCCCGACGCGGCATCGGCCATTTCATCGATGATGGCGTAGGCTTTTTCCGAGGGCACGAGGTACTTGGTGCGGCGGTTGCTGCCTTCGAATTCCAAACTCACCATGCCCCATGCCAGGAGGTCGTTGATCTTGCGGTGCAACATGGCGGGCGAGCCAATGTGGCGCAGGTTCATGGCCTGGGTGACATTCAAAGGTGCTTGGTTGTGATGCGCCATGGCAATGCGCATGAGCAAGAGTTGGGCGTCGATATCGGGCAGTGCTTGGTGATGGGCGTTTTCAACCGCATTGACCGCCGTCAGCAGTTGAAAAAATTGCTCTCGATTTTTCATGAAGCTTTGTTCTGGTAATCACTGAACCTTAGCTGAAATGCGCTTTGCACGTATTAACCCAGCGCAAACATTTGCTTTTAAATTAGAAGGGTGATGATTTGTACAAATGTTGGTGCGATGAGCACCTTCCTCATCACGAGGTCATTTCACACCGATGCGTCTTGCAGCTGATCGCGTGTGGCCAAGGCCGCGGCGTGGGCGGCGCTGGCAAAGTCCTCGCCTGAGGACGCGTACAACACGGCACGTGATGAGTTGACGATGATCGGCCCGGTCACGTGCGCACCATCGCGGCGCAAGCCGGCTTTCACGGTGGCGGCAGCGTCCCCGCCTTGTGCGCCCACACCGGGAATCAGCAAAGGCAAGGTGGGTGCGATGTGGCGCACGCGTTCAATTTCTTGCGGGTAGGTGGCACCGACCACCAAACCGAGTTGACCATTCAGGTTCCACGGCCCTTGCGCCAAGCGGGCGATGTGCTCAAACAGCAAAGGCTGGCCTTCGACCGAGGCCAGGCGCTGGTTTTGCAAATCGTCGCCCCCGGGGTTGGAGGTGCGGCACAGCAAGAAAGCGCCTTTGCCATGGCGCTTCACATACGGCTCGACCGAGTCAAAACCCATGAAGGGCGACAAGGTGACGGCGTCTGCGCCGTAGCGCTCAAAAGCTTCGATGGCGTATTGCTCGGCAGTCGAGCCGATGTCGCCGCGCTTGGCGTCCAAGATGACCGGCACATGCGGGGCGGTGCGCCGGATGTGCTGCACCAGTTGCTCAAGTTGCGCTTCCGCGCGGTGGGCTGCGAAATAAGCGATTTGCGGTTTGAAGGCGCACACCACGCTGTGGGTGGCATCGACGATCTGGGCACAGAAATCAAAAATGCGGCTGGCGTCGCCCTTCATGGCGGCGGGGAATTTGCTGGGCTCGGGGTCCAGACCCACGCACAACAGGGATTGGTGGCGGCGGCTGGCGTCCTGGAGCAGGTCGGTGAAGTTCATGCCCAGGATTGTAGGCAGGGCCTCAAACGGCAACCAAGCTTTTCGCCAAACACAGATCAGCCCAGGCCTTGGCTTTGTCAGACGGTGAGCGCAGCAAATACGTGGGGTGGTAACTCACCACCACCTGGGTCCCGTGGGCCGCATGCACCTGGCCACGCAGCTTGCCCAGCGGTTGCGATGCGCCTTCACCCAAACTGTCGTGCAACAAGGTTTGCGCAGCAAATCGACCCATGGCCAGCACCACTTGTGGTTTCAGCAAGGCAATTTGGCGCTTCAAATAGGCTTGGCAATGCGCCATTTCTTCCGGGGCGGGGTTGCGGCTGTCAGGCGGGTGGCATTTCACTGCGCTGGTGACCATGACCGCGCTGTCGGCGCCCAAGCGTGACACACCCAGGGCTTGCAACATGGCGTCCAGCAACACGCCTTCATCGCCAACAAACGCTTGACCGGCTTGGTCCTCGGCTTGGGTGGGCGCGTCACCGACGATCAACCATGGCACGGTTTCACCGTCGCGCAAGATGCGTTGGGCAAACACACTGTGTTGACGCCCTTCGCACAATCCGCAGGCTTGGCAGGCGGCGGCAGCGTTTTGCAATGCGGCCCAGTCCATGTTCTCCAACCCCATGGGCAATGCAGACAAGCTGACTGGTTTGGCTGCACGCGTTGGCGTCACGGTCAATGAGGTGGGCTCTGTTGCTGCTGTGGGTCTGGCCAGCACCGGTGATGCCGTCGACGCCGCCGGCACGGCTGCAGTCGGCACCGCGCTGGGTGGTGACCACACCCGCACACCCATCTCCATCAGGATGGCGCGTTGTCGGGCGTCGAGGTTCAGGGTCATGGGGCAAACCTTACCACTGCAAGCTCATCACCACCGCGTCCTCGCGTTGACCCAGGTGCAAGGGGTAGTAGTCTTTGCGCACACCTTCTTGGATGAAGCCATGGGCTTGGTAGACCTGGATGGCGCGGGCATTGCTGGCGCGCACCTCCAACCACAGGTTGTGCACGCCGCGTTCTCTGCTCCACTCGCTCAGGTGTTGCAGCATCATGCGGCCCCAGCCTTGGCGCTGGTGCTCGGGGGAGACGGTGAGGTTGAGCAGATGCACCTCGTCCACGCCGCGCATGGCGACCAAATAGGCCACCACTTCGTCCTTCGATAGCCACAGGGGCATGTGGTAACCCGAGGCGATCGAGTCGGTGAAATTGCCCGCCGTCCAAGGGTGTGAATAAGCGCGCTGCTCGACCTGCACCACCTGCGGCACATGATCCGTGTGCATGGGCACCGGCTTCATGCTTGGGTGGCTTTCAGACGCAGGCGCTCGGCCGTGGTCAAAGCCACTTGGTCGCGCACATAGACTGGCAAGGCCAACTCAGGTGCCACCGCTTCACCGCGTTGCCAAGCGGCCGCGCCCAAGCGCAGCAAGGCGCTGGCGCTGGGCCACAGGCTCAACCAATGGGCCACAGGCAGGTGCGGCAGCTGTTGCAACTCGGCGTGCAGGGCCGGTGATGCGCTGGTGTTGCCCGCCAAGGCCATGTCTTGACCCGCCCATTCACGGGGCAGGGTCAGATCAGACGGGTTGGCCAGATGCGGGGTTTGCAAGGTGTGCCAAGTGTTGTGCTGCCATTCATAGGCGCCGCTGTAGACCTGGTTCATGCGGGCGTCCATCACCACCAGCACCCGTGGGCAATGGGTGCGTGCGTCCTCGGCCACACACAGCAAGGTGTCGATCGGCAAGACGGGCAAATCTGCACCCAAGGCCAAGCCCTGGGCCACCGCACATGCGGTGCGCAGGCCGGTGAACGCACCCGGTCCTTGCCCCAGGCCAATCGCGTCCAATTCGTTCAAGCGCAACTGGGCCTCTTCCAACAAGCTCATGATGGCGGGAATCAGGAGGGCGGAAGACTGGGCGCCACCCTCGGCCTCATGGGTCCATTGGCGGTCGCCGTCTTGCAGGCCCAAGGACATGCGCTCGGTGCTGGTTTCCAAGGCCAGCAGTTTCATGCCTTGGCCTCACGCGTGGTGATGGTCACAGGCGCTTGGCGCACCCCGAACAAAATACCGGCGGTCACCAAAGACAAACCGAGCAGCAGATGCCAGCCCAGCGGTTCGCCCAAAAACACCACCGCCCCCAGCGCCGACAAACCGGGCACCAGCGAGGTGATCATGGTCGAGCGCACCGGTCCGTAGTAGCGGATCATTTGGGTGAAGGTGATGCCCGAGATGACCACCGAGCCCCAGCCTTGGAACAAGGTTTGGAACAGCAACTCACGCCAAGGGGCGCTGAACAAATGGCTGGGGATCACACCCGTCCAAGCCAGCACCAGGTACAAGGGCACATAACTGACAAACGCCAAACAGGTGATGGCGATGGTGGCCGGCACAGCTTGCAGACCCAAGCGACGGCTGATCACGCTGTAGGTTGACCAGCACAAACTCGCCGACAAAAACAGCAGGTCGCCCACCCACACCGTGCCGCCGTCAAACGCATGCAGCAAACTCGCGCCGCCCACCAACATGCCGCCACTCAGGATGAAGGCCAAGCCCATCAAACGGTTGCCGTGCAGTCGTTCACCCAACAGCACCAAGGCCAGCAAACTGGTCCAGACCGGTAAAAAGCCTGGCATCAAGACCGAGGCATGGGCGGCAGGCGCGAAAAAGAAACCGCAGTAACTCAGCACCGCATAGGCCAAACCACCAAAAAAACCAGCCTGCACCGTGTGTCGCCATGACAAGGGCGACAGACCGCCGAAGGAGCCGATGTGTTCACCTTGGGCGCGGGCCCGGCGGGTCAGCCACCATCCCCAGGGGAGCAACACCAGGCTGGCACCCACGATGCGCGCCCAGGCGATGTCCAGCGGCAGCAGGTGGCGCGAGGCCGAGGCGCGGGCGATGACGATGAAGGTGGACCAAATGCCGACCGTGATGACCGCAGCCAGCAAGCCCACGGTGCGTGGCGACAGCCGCCGCAGGCGTTGGAGAAGAAGTTGCATCCAGCGATTATCGGTTGAGGGGGCGTTGCAGGGTTTCATAATCCGCGCATGACAGTCACTTTCCTTGGGCGTTCTGGGTTGTGCCACGTGGCGAGCGTGTTGCTGGGCATGGCGTGGTCTGCGCTGGCTTGGTCGCAAAGCTTGCCACCCAGCGTGGAAGAAGCGTTGCAACGCGCCAAAGTGCCGCGTGACGCTTTGAGCGTGGTGGTATTGCCGGTGCAAGCGGGCCCGCCTCGCTTGCAACACCAGGCCGAGGTGGCGCGCAACCCGGCCTCGCTGATGAAACTGGTCACCACCACCGCTGCCCTGGATGTGTTGGGTCCGGCGTACACCTGGCGCACCCCGGTCTACCTGGATGGCGCGGTGCGTGACGGGGTGTTGTCTGGCCATGTCTATCTGCAAGGCAGTGGCGACCCCAAACTGGGTGTCGAGCAACTCTGGCTGTTGATGCGGCGTTTACAAGGTTTGGGCATTCGCCAAATCCAAGGCGACATCGTGCTCGACCGCAGCGCGTTCGCCTTGCCGCCGCACGACCCGGCCAGCTTCGATGGCGAGCCGCTGCGCCCTTACAACGCCGCGCCTGATGCTTTCTTGGTGGGCTACAAATCGGTACAAATTCAGTTCGTGCCCGACCCGGCCAACAAGGTGGCGCGGGTGCATGTGGAGCCACCGTTGGCGGGCGTGCAGGTGCAGGCCACGGTGCCGCTCATGGGCGGCGATTGTGGTGACTACCGCGCCGCTTTGAAACCAGAATTTGGCAACCCTGTGCACATCAGGTTCATGGGCGGGTTTCCCAGCAGTTGTACAGACAAGCTGTGGCCGGTGGCTTATGCCGACCCGAACCTGTTTGCAGCGCGTGCGGTGCACGGCATGTGGTTGCAACTGGGTGGGCAACTCAGCGGTCAGGTGCGTGACGGCGTGGTGCCCAGCGGCTTGAAGCCGGCGTTCACGGTCGAATCGCCGAGCCTGGGTGAGGTGGTGCGCGACATCAACAAATTCAGCAACAACGTCATGGCCGAGCAATTGTTGTTGACCATGGCCTTGTCACAGCGCTCACCGGCCACACCGGCTGCGGCCACCGCGCTGGTGCAAGCCTGGTGGCGCGACCGCATCGGCGGGGAACCTCCGCTGATTGACAACGGTTCGGGCTTGAGCCGTGAGGCGCGCATCAGCGCTCAGTCCATGGCCCAATTGCTGGCGTGGGCATGGCGTCAGCGCTTCATGCCCGAGTTGATCGCCTCCTTGCCACTCACCGGTGTGGACGGGACCTTGAAGCGCAGCAAAAGCAGCGCCAGTGCCCACCTGAAAACGGGCAGTCTGCGCGACAGCATGGGCATCGCCGGTTATGTCGACGGCGCCAACGGTCAACGCTTTGTGCTGGTGGCCATGGTCAACCATGCCAACGCCCAGCAAGCGCGGCCGGTGATGGACGCGCTGATCGACTGGACCGCAGGCAAGTGAATCAGCCCCAGTCCTGGCGAGCCGCGTTGCGGCGAAGCCATCTGACCCACGGCAGTCTGCTGGCGGTGTTCGCGGCCAGCCTGTGGGGCATTTCTGGCGGCTGTGCCCAGTACCTGTTCCAGCGCAAAGGCATCAGCATCGATTGGCTGGTCAGCATCCGCTTGTTGGTCTCAGGCCTGGTGTTGTTGGTTTACGCCACGGCCCAAGGCATGCCGGTGCTGGCCATCTGGCACAACCGCGGGTCGGCCTGGCAGATGTTGGCCTTTGGTGTGCTGGGCATGCTTGGGGTGCAGTACACCTATTTCGCGGTGATCGAGGCGTCCAATGCCGCCACTGGCACCGTGCTGCAGTACCTCGGCCCCACGGTCATCGTGGTTTACCTGGCGCTTCGCCAACGCCGCTGGCCGCTGCGATGGGAATGGCTGGCGCTGGTCTTGGCCTTGGTTGGCACCATGTTGCTGGTCACCCATGGCGACCTGGCTGTGCTGCAAATCAGCCCGACTGCTTTGTTCTGTGGCTTGTCTTCGGCCTGTGCTTTGGCCTTCTACACGGTGCAGCCGGTGCGTTTGTTGCAGCAACACCCGGCCACCTTGGTGGTGGGTTGGGGCATGTTGACCGGCGGCCTGGTGTCCATGGTGTGGCGACAACCCTGGCCAGTACCCGGTGTGTGGGACAGCGGCACGGTGTGGGCGGTGTTGTTCGTGGTGTTCTTGGGCACCTTGGTGGCTTTCCAGGCGTATTTGCTGGCGGTGCAGCGCATTGGGCCGCAGCGCACCAGTTTGTTGGCCTGTGCCGAGCCGCTGTCAGCGGCGCTGGTGGCGGTGGTCTGGCTGGACGTGCCGTTCGGGGGGATGGATGTGCTCGGCTCGGTGTGCATTGTGGCCACCATTTTTGTGCTCTCGCGCAAGCAATGACGCTTCCTCATGACGAGAGTTTGCTTCGCTGCGCTCGCAATGACGGGTTGGTTCGCAATGACGGGTTGGTTCGCAATGACGACAGGTTAACTGGCGAAACAGCGATGGATTCGGAATGTCTTGCCAGCGTCATTGACATGCAATTTAATGCATGAAATGGACGCGAAAAAGCCGATATGTGGGCGAAAAGACCTTTGAGGGCATGAAATACCCTTCAGAAACTAGGTATTTATACGGTTGTCCAAACAGCCTAAATTTTTGAAAAATGCGAACGTTCATTTGTGCAAACGGTGTTTTTTCCACCGAACCAAAGGAGTCTGTCCATGTCTACCTTGAGCAGCCGTGACCTCAACGTCACCCACAGCAGCGACACCACGTCGCGTTTCACCCTCAGTTACGTTTGGTTTGCGGTCGCCATGACCGTGCTCACCGGCGTGTACGTGTCTTACCGCGTTTACCAACAGATGTACGGCATGTCGGCCGGTCTGGATTCCACTGAACCGATCTTCCAAGACATTTGGATGCGCTTATTCTGGATCCAGTTGCCGATTTTGTTTGGCATCGTGGCCCTGATCCAGGTCTACCTGTTCATGACACGGGACCGCAACATCGACGCGCTCAGCCCTGAAGAAGAGCTCAAGCGTTACTTCGCCCTGACCATGTGGTTGGTGGTCTACACCTTCACCTTCTACTGGATTGGCAGCTTCTTCGGCGAGGGCGATGGCAACTGGCACCAAACTGTGTTGCGCGACACCCCGATCACGCCCAGCCATGTGGTGTTGTTCTATGCCTGCATCCCGCTCTACCTCATGTTCGGCATTGGCAGCTTTGTGTATGCCATGACCCGCATCCCCGCATTCTGCAAAGGCATTTCGCTCATGCACGTGTTCGCGGTGGTCGGTCCCTTCCTCATCTTGCCCAACCTGGGCTACAACGAATGGGGCCATGCTTACTGGTTGACTGAAGAAATCTTCTCTCACCCACTGCACTGGGGCTTTGTGGTGCTCGGCTGGAACGCCTTGTCACTCGCTGGCGTCTTGATGCAAATCATCTCGCGTTTCCGCGAGTTGATGCCCATTGTTTTCAAGCACGAAAACGCCTGATCGGTCTCACCTAGAAAGTCATCATGAACACTGAAACACTGCATCACCCTGCGGGTGCTGCGGCTGGAAAGCCGCACGCCCAAGATACCGTCGAAAGCGTCTCCGGGTTGTCGCCCAAGGCCATGCATTTCTCTCGCGTCTTCGAACTTTTTGTGGTGGCCGCCATCATCATGCTGTTCGCCGGCGCCATCCACCTGCACGTGCTGCTGTTGGCGGGTGACTGGGACATGTTCTTGGATTGGAAAGACCGTCAGTACTGGCCCTTGCTGTCGCCCGTGGTCATGATCATGTTCCCGGCGGCTTTGCAGGGCATTTTTTGGACCTACTTCCGACTGCCGATTGGCGCGACCGTGGGCGCCACTTGCTTGATGTTGGCCGTGTCCATTTCACGCCCCGCGTCGTTCATGTGGTGGACCGATTACCCCCTGAACCTGGTGCTGCCCGCCCAAATGATCGCTGGCGCCATCGTGTTGGATGTGTTCTTGCTGGTGTTTCGCAATGCCTTGTTCACCGCCATCTTTGGCGGTTTTGCATTCGCATTTCTGTTCTACCCCTCCAACTACGCGATCTTTGCGCCGTTTTATGTGCCGGTCAGCCACCAAGGCATGATGGCCTCCATGGCCGACTTGATCGGTTATGTCTATCCCCGCTCGGCGACACCCGAGTACATCCGCATCATCGAGCGCGGCACGCTGCGCACCTTTGGTGACTCGGCCAGTTGGGTGTCGGCCTTGTTTGGCGGCTTCATCTGCATCTTCATGCACTATGCCTGGTGGTATTTGGGCATCGCCATGTCATCCATGAAATTCTTGCCGAACAACAAAAAAGTGATGGCATTGATGGGCACCAAGGGCGACGCCTGACGCGCCAACACACAAGGGGAAAACCGTGCATTTCATTCAACAAATCAACAAGTTGTTCACGCTGTGTTTGGGTCTGCTGGTGTTGTCGGGTGTGGCCATCGAGTCCGCTTGGGCGCATGGGGAGCGCTCGCAAGAACCCTATTTGCGCACCCGCACCGTGCAGTACTACGACGTGCATTACGACAAGAAAACCGTCAAGATCAACGAAGAGTTCACCTTGACCGGGCGATTTCGCCTCATGGAAGACTGGCCCGATGCGGTGAGCTTGCCCGAGACCGTGTTCTTGTCGGCTTATTCACCCGGTCCCATGGTGACCCGGGTGGAGAGTTACCTCAATGGCATGCCGGCTCGCCAGTCCTTCTCCAAACTGGAGTTGGGACGTGACTACGAATTCAAGCTGGTCATGAAGGGTCGCATCCCGGGGCGTCACCACATCCATCCTTTGTTGTCGGTCGAGGGTTCAGGGCCCTTGGTCGGCCCGGGTCAATGGATCGAGGTGACCGGCACCAAGGGTGACTTTGTCGAGAAAGTCACCACCATGAACGGTGTGCAAGTTGACAACCTCGAGTACTACGGTATTTCACGCGCCCTCAAGTGGTATGGCGTGTGGATCGCCTTGGCGGCATTCTGGTTGCTGTTCTGGTTGGTGCGTCCGCTGTTGTTGCCCCGTTGGATCGCGTTGAACAAAGGCCGTGAAGACGTGCTGATTTCATCGCGCGACATCACTGTTGGCGTGATCCTGGGCGTGGTGGTCGTGGCCATCACCTTTGGTGGCTACATCTATGCCAACAAAGAGTACCCCTACGTCGTGCCCCTGCAAGCGGGCACCAGCAAAGTCGACCCCTTGCCCCTGCCTCATGGCAACGTGGCGGTCAAAGTGGTCAAGGCCAATTACGACGTGCCCGGTCGCTCCATGCAAGTGGTCGCGCGCATGACCAACAACGGTAACGAGCCGGTCTCCATCCTGGAGTTCGCCACCGCCAACCTGCGCTTTGTCAACCAGCAAGCGCCAGGTGCAGACAAGGCGGTGTCGCCCGATTACCCGCGCGACCTGGTGGCCCGCGGTGGTTTGGGTTTGAGCGATCAAAAACCGCTGCAGCCTGGTGAAACCCGTGACATCAGGTTCGAAGCCAGCGATGCCTTGTGGGAGGTTGAGCGCTTGGTCAGTTTCTTGACCGATGTGGACTCCAAGTTTGGCGGCCTGCTGTTTTTTGTCGACAAGTCGGGCAACCGGCACATGACCGAAATCGGTGGACCGATCCTGCCCACTTTCACCGCACTGTGAGTCCTGCATGAAACGTTTTTTGATCGCAGGCGGCTTGCTGTGGACAGCCCTGAGCGCTGGGGCGCATGGGGGCTTGTCCATGGACCAAGACATGTGCAAGCTCACGGTCGGTCCGTACATGATGCATTTCGCGGGCTACCAAGAAGATGCGCAACGCACCGAGTTTTGCGAGGACATTCCGCACAAAGGGCCGACCATCATCGTGCTTGACATGGTGGACTCGGCCCTGCGCGACATGCCCGTGACGTTTCGCATCGTGCGCAAAGCCGATGGCCCGTTGGAAGCCGCTCCGGTGGTCTACCAATTGCCGGCCGCCACCTACCCGCGCGGCACGCTGATGGTGCGCCACGATTTCTTGGAAGACGGGGACTACGTGGGTCTGGTGCACGCAGGAGATGCCCAGCAATACGCCTCGGTGTTTCCGTTTGCAGTAGGCAAGCCACGCGACGGCACGCTCTATTACGTGTTGGGTGCCATCGGCTTGGTGTTGCTGGGCATGGGCGGCTTGGCCGTGGGTCGTCAACGTCTGCAAAGAGACATCGCCCAGCAATCAGACAACCAAGCGCCGTGACCATGCAAGGGCGGCGCGTCCTTGTCAGTGTGTGTCTGGGCCTGCCTTCACTGGTCATGGCCCATGCCCACTTGCTCGACAGCGAACCGCCTGCCCATGCGCAGATCACGCAAGCACCCACGCAGGTGCGTTTGCGCTTTTCCGAACCGGTCGAGAAAAACTTCTCACGCATTGACGTCCAAGCCGATGGCCAGTCGATCGCCTTGTCGCCCAGCAGCCTGCAGTGGGATGCCTCGGGCAAGGTCTTGCAGATCCAATTGCCCGTGCTGGGGGCCCGTCAATACCAAGTGACCTGGTCCATCTTGGCCAAAGACGGCCACCCAGGCAAGGGCCGACTCGGCTTCCAAGTCAAGCGCTGAGCACTGTGGACGCTGCCGCCCTTCTGCGCGCCTTGCAAATCGGGATGCTGGCTTGGCTGTGGGGATTGCTCTGGGCCCAGCGATTCGCGCCCACCTTGTTTCACCAACCCGTCCACCGCCAACACTTGTTGACATGGTGCGGTCGCTTGCTGGGGGTGGTGTGTGGGCTGCAGGTGTTGCGTGTGCTGGTGCATGCTTGGTCTTTGCAACAGTTCATGGGTGGCGAGTTGTCTGTGATGCAAGCCTTGCACACCCACGTGGGACAGGTGCTGGCGGCACAAGCGGGTGTGTTGCTGCTGGCCTGGGCCTGGTTGTGCTGGCGCGGTCCCCATGTGCTGGTCTGGTGCTTGTTGCTGATGGCGATGGCGGGCATGGCGCTCAGTGGGCATGTGGTGTCCTCTGCCGATGACCGTTTCTTGTCGGTCACGTCGGTGGTGCATGTGCTGTTGGCGCAGTTGTGGTTGGCCAGTCTGTTGGGTTTGCTGCATGCCGCACGCCAAGCGGATCTGGTGCACCTGACTTGGCGCAACGTGTTGGCGCGTTTGTCCACTTGGGCCTTGCCCGGCATGGTCGTGCTGTTGCTCAGTGGGGTGCTGATCAGCCGCTGGAGTGTGGCGAGTTGGCCGGGCTTGCTGGCCACACCTTATGGTGCAGCTTTGTTGATCAAACTGGTCTGGGTGGTGCTGGCCTTGTGGTGCGCTTGGCGACTGCGGCATTGGCTCGCCAGCCATGGCGCGCATGCGCGGGCACACACCTGGCTGCGCCGCGAAGGGCTCGCGGCCGTGGGCATTGTGTGTGGTGCGAGTTGGCTGGCTGCGACTGTGCCGGCTGCGCACGACACCATCGTCTGGCCACTGGGGTTTCGATGGGCACCCGTGATCGCATGGAAACAAGACCCGGTCACCACCACCCAAGTTGTGCTTGGGGCAGCGGCTTGCGTGTTGCTGGCGGTGGTCTTGTGGATGGTCTGGCGTCGCCGGCACGCCCGCCGCGCTTGGCTGGCGTTGGGCGGTGGCGGCTGCATGGCCTTGGCCTTGGCCTTGCCAGCCACCACCATCCCGGCCTACCCCACCACGTACATGCACTCTTCGGCCCGCTTGGATGCCGAGTCGGTGATGGCAGGACAGGCTTTGTACCAGCGATGGTGCACCGATTGCCATGGGCAGCATGGCCTGGGCGATGGCCCCGTGGCCAAGCAGCACCAATTGCCCGCTGCCAACCTGACCGAGCCGCATGTGAGCTGGCACACCCATGGCGACATGTTTTGGTGGTTGAGCCATGGGCGTGGCGCCATGCCCGGTTTTTCATCGGTGACGACGGTTGATGAGCGCTGGCACCTGATCAATTACTTGATTGCGCTGTCGCTCGGCCATGAAGGCCGCAGCATCGGCACCAAGCCCGCGGCCTTCAACCCGTGGTTGCCCAGCATCGACTTTCGCTTTCAGATGGACAACAACAATTTCATGTCTTTGTCGGAATGGCGCGGCTTGCACGCGGTGCATCTGATCATCGTCAACCATGAAAGTGAGTTGCAACGGGTACGCGATTTGCTGAAAGACATGAACGGTTTTCCGGCGCAGTTGGTGGTGGTGACCCGGCCTGCCTGGTTGAAAGATGTGGTGAAAGGACCCTGCGAGGCCGTGCTGGTGCCGGATGTCGACGGCGTCATTGCGAAGGCCTGGTCGCAGTACCGCCGCAGTTTTGCAGCGCCTGATTTTCAAAACGAGGAACCCGAGGTGGCGCGCATGGAGTTTTTGATCGACCGCTATGGGTTTGTGCGAGCACGTTGGCGCTCGGATGAACCACCCAGCACCTTGGATGTGGCACAACTCAAGGCCTTGTATGACAGCTTGGCTGTTGAAGGCGAAATCAAATCAGCGGCCATCCACCAACATGACTAATCCACCAACCCGCACCTGGGTGCAACGCGGTCAAGCGGTGCTGGCCGCTTTGGCGGTGATGGGCTTGCTCTATGTGCTGGTGCAAGCTTGGCTCAAGCCGCCCTTGCCCGAATCGGCCGCGAATGTGAGGGACTTGTCCGCGGGGTGTGACACCGCTTTGCCCGGGCTGGCCGGCAGAACCCTGGATTTGAAAACCCCAGGTGGTTTGACTTACAGCGTGGTGGCGCCGAGTAATTACCAAGCAAACAAGCAACACGGTTTGCTGATGATGTACCCGCCGGCGGGCTTTTCACATGAAGGGGCCGAACGGTATTACCAGCTCACAAGACAAGCGAATGAAGCGGGCTATGTGGTGGTGTACAGCGCGGCCATCCCGCTGTCAGGCCGTGCCTTGCGCCTGCAAAGCGAGGTGGTGCCGCAGGTGATGCGCCAGTGGTGCATCGACCCCCAGCGTGTGGTGTTGGCTGGGCATTCCGATGGGGGCAGTTTGAGCACCGGCATGGCGGTGCGTCGCTTGATGCCCGAGGTGCCGTTGTCGCATGTGGTGGTCAGTGCGGCGGGCATCACCGCCTCAGACTTGCAAGAAGAAACCTGCCCAGCGGCCGTGAACGTGACCGTGTTGCACAACCCCCAAGACGATTTGTTCCCGGGCTATGGCGAGGGCGCGGTGAAGTGGTGGGGCCAGTGCATGCAATGCAGTGAAGCCGTGCAGACCGAGGCCTCTGCTTGTCAGGTGCGCCAATGCAGCCAAGGCAAGGTGCTGCGGCATTGCGTGACGTCTGAGCCGCATGTGAAATTACCGGCGGTGGCCCAGCACTTGTTCGAGTGGGTGCAGTAGTTCTGTCAAGGCATTGGGAGATGGCTTCGCTTCGCTCGCCATGACGGACTTGCCATGACGTGCTCGCCATGACGAACTCGCCATGACGGACTTGCCATGACGGACTTGCCATGACGGACTTGCCATGACGGCACTACGCCGCAGCGCGCTGTAACCTGTCCCGCACACCGTCCCAAGCTTCACCATCGGGCGGTGTTTCGATCCATATCTCTTGCACACCCAATGCATCCATGGCGCGCAGTTGCGCGAACAAATCATGGGCGCATGGCGCGGCATCCGAGGGCATGGGGAAATGCTTCACACCCTCAGGCAAGGCAGCTTGCTCAACACGCAGGAGCGATGTGCGCGTCCATGTGGCGAGGGGCAGCTTGGCGTCATGCAAGTGCGCGCGCATCTGCTCGATCGTCATCAAGCGCACTCGCGCTCGCGGTGCGTAGTGCGAGGCCAAGGTGCCAGGCGCAGCAGGCGTCTCGGTCGTGAGAGCATCAGACACTGCCACACCCGATTCATCAGCATGAGACGCAGGGCTCAACACGCTCACGCCACAAGCCTTCGACAACTGGGACACGCTGAGCATGCCAGGGCGCAACAACACGGGCGCGTCACGGCTGCAGTCGACGATGGTCGATTCAATCCCCACATCGCAAGCGCCACCATCGAGCACCAAGAGTTCAGGAAACGATTCGCGCACATGCGCGGCGGTGGTTGGGCTCACGCTGCCAAACACATTGGCGCTGGGTGCTGCCACACCCTGCACGCCCAGTGACAGCGCGGCGCGCAGCACCGCTTGCGCCATGGGGTGCGAGGGGCAGCGCAACGCGATGGTCGCGTGGCCGCCCGCCGCTGCATCAGCCACGCCTGCGTGTCGCTTCAGGATCAAGGTGAGTGGGCCTGGCCAATGAGCGGCCATCAAGCGCTGCGCAAATGCCGGCACCTCGCGGGCAAACACCGGCACCAAGGATGCATCGGCCAGATGCACGATCAGCGGATGGTTGGCAGGGCGTCCTTTGGTTTGGAAAATCGCGTTCACCGCTGTGGGGTTCAAGGCGTCGGCCGCCAAACCGTAGACCGTCTCGGTGGGCAAGCCGATCAGCTCGCCCCGCGCCAAGGCCTGCGCGGCTTGCAGCACCTCATCGCTGAAGGCATTCACCACGCGGCGATGCCCAAGATGGCCGCGGCTTGCAAGGCCACCTCATGTGCCTCATTCGCATGGGCGGCGGTGATGGTGAGGTGACCCATCTTGCGACCACGGCGCGCTTCGGTTTTGCCATACAGGTGCAGATGCACACCCGGCAAGGCCAAGACCTGCGCCCAAGGCGGCTCCACCGCTTGCGTGCCTGATGAAAACCACAAATCGCCCAGCAGATTCAGCATGACACTGGCGCTGTGCAAACGGGGTTGCACCAAGGGCAGGCCGGCCATGCAACGCACTTGCAATTCGAACTGCGACACATCGCAGCTGTCGATGCTGTGGTGACCGCTGTTGTGGGGGCGTGGCGCGATTTCGTTCACCACCAAGGGGCCCAAGGCATCGCGCTCATGACCGTCTTGCAGCAAGAAAAACTCGACGCACAACACGCCCACATAGTTCAGGCCACGCGCCACCTCATAGGCAGCTTGCAAAGCCTGTTGTTCGGTCTCGGCGGGCAAGGCGTGTTCAAACACCTCGGTCACCGCCAAGATGCCGTCGCGGTGCAGGTTCACTTGCAGGGGCAAATGCACCATCTGGCCGTCAAACCCACGCGCCAACACCACCGAGCATTCAGCGGCCAGGGGCAGGCGTTTTTCCAAGATGCAAACCGCAGGGCCTGGGGCTTGAAGCTGCGCCCAAGCCGCGGGCAAGTCGGCCAACGACGTCACCCGCACCTGACCCTTGCCGTCATAACCCAAACGAGTGGTTTTCAAAATACCGGGCAGCAAACTGGCGGGTACTGCGCTCAGATCAGCCGCGTTGTGCAGCACTTGGTGGGGAGCGACCGGCACACCGCATTGCACAAAATGGGCTTTTTCACGGGCGCGGTCTTGCGCCACAGACACGGGTTCGGCGCCTGGGGCGCAGGGCAGGCTCACTCCGAGTTGTCGCAAAACCTCGGCAGGCACGTTTTCAAACTCGGTGGTGATGGCTTGGCATTGCTCGGCCATTTGCTTCAGCGCGTCAGCGTTCAGGTAATCGGCGCAGACATGCAAGTGGCTCACCAAACCAGCCGGGCTGTGCGCATCGGGGTCTACAACAGCGGTGCGGTAACCCAGGGCTTGGGCGGCATGGCTCCACATGCGGCCCAGTTGACCGCCGCCCAACACGCCCAGCGTGGCGCCGGCTTTCAAAGGCGTCACGCTGCAGGGGGCACGGTCATGGCGCGTGCGTCGTCGGTTTGTCGTTGGCGAAAGGCTTGCAACTGGGTGAGCAACGCGGGCTTGTCATGGGCCAGCATGGCCACGGCAAACAAGGCCGCGTTCGCCGCCCCCGCAGCACCGATGGCGAAGGTGGCTACCGGCACGCCCTTGGGCATTTGCACGATGCTGTGCAAGGAGTCCACCCCTTGCAAATGTTTGCTGGCCACCGGCACGCCCAGCACGGGCACCGTGGTCTTGGCGGCCAACATGCCGGGCAAATGGGCTGCGCCGCCTGCCCCCGCGATGATGGCGCGCAAGCCGCGTGCCTGCGCGGCTTCGGCGTAGGTGAACATGTCGTCGGGCATGCGGTGGGCGGACAAGACCTGGGCTTCAAAGCCAATGCCAAAGTCTTGCAAGATGTGTGTGGCGTGTTGCATGGTGTCCCAGTCGGAGCTGGAGCCCATGACCACACCGACCAGAATGGGGTTCATGTTCAGACGCAGAGAACTGCGGGTAAGCTTAGGCGTTGAGATTTTATTCCCTTGGACTTGAACCCCATGATTGATGTGACCGTTGCCAATTTCGAAGAAGAAGTCATTGTGGCTTCTACCCAAGTGCCTGTGTTGGTGGATTTTTGGGCCCCGTGGTGTGGCCCTTGCAAATCGCTGGGGCCCATCTTGGAAAAACTCGAGGTGGATTACGGCGGCCGTTTCAAGTTGGTGAAGATCAATTCGGACGATGAGCAGCAACTTGCGCAAGCCTTTGGCATTCGTTCTATTCCCACGTGCGTGCTGCTCAAAGGCGGCAAGCCTGCCGATGGTTTCATGGGCGCTTTGCCCGAGGGCAAGGTGCGAGAGTTTTTGGACAAGCACTTGCCCAGTGAAGGCGAGTTGATCGCTGAAGCCGAGATGAACGAGGCCGAGGCCTTGCTGGCCCAAGGCGACACACAGTCGGCGCTGACCAAGTTGCAAGAGGCCTTGGCCGTGGACCCTGCCAATGACGATGCCCGCTTCGACTATGTGAAGCTCTTGATGGCCATGGGCGAACTCGAACATGCCCAAGCCGCCTTGGCGCCTGCCTTGGTGCAAATCCCGCTGCAACTGCGCTTTGAAGCCTTGAAGCATTGGTGGGATGCGCTGCATTTCGCCACCACCGATGAGCGTGCCCATTGGACCTTGGACCAATTCGATGCGCTGATCGAGAAAAACAAACGCGACTTCGACACCCGTTTGGCCAAAGCGCGTTTGCTGATGGCGGGTGCCGAGTGGACTGCCGCCATGGACGAGTTGCTGGAAATCGTGATGCGCGACAAAGCCTGGGGCGAAGAAGCAGCGCGCAAAAACATCGTCGCTATTTTGGAGTTGCTGACCCCACCCAAAGCCAAGGGCGAGCAACCCATTCCAGGCAAATCAGCCGGTGGCATCGAGCTCACCGGCAAGGCCGCCGCCTTGGAAGACCCGCAGGCCGAGTTGGTGTCCAAGTACCGCCGCCGCCTGAGCATGGCCTTGAACTAACGTCATCGCACTGAGTCGTCATTGCGAAGCCTGAAAGGCTGAAGCAATCCATCCCCACATTTAATTGAACATTTAAAACTCATTCAATCATTTAAGTTGGTATATTGGTTCTCTTTTTAAGGAGAGACCATGTCTGCCTTTGACAACGCCCAACGTTTTTTCCACGCCTGCGAAACCCCTTTGGGTTGGGAGGGCTGCAAGTCTTATGTGGCTGAGGGTGCGACCTTTGTCGCGCAAAGCGAGCCCTTGAAAGAGGTCAACACGGTACAGGCCTATTGCGAGTGGATCAAAGGCTTTGGCACCGTCACCGCCGCGGGTGCGCATTACGAACTGCATGCCCAAGGCTATGACGACGCCAAGCGCGAAGCCGTTTTCTTTGCCACCTACCACGCTACCCATGTGGGCGAAGGTGGCCCGGTGCCTGCCACGCACCAAACCACGCACTCACACTATGTGTATGTGCTGACCATGGACGCCAACGACCAAGTCGCGCACATGGTCAAGGTGTGGAATGCCAATTGGGCCATGCGTGAGTTGGGTTGGGTGTGAACCGTGCATCAAGTAGATGCTTGGCACCAATCGTTGGGCTGCTGCGTGCTGTGCTGGTTGGCCACGGTTGACGCACAAGGCCAACCCCATGTTTCACCCAAAGAGGTATTCGCTGTCTTCAATAAGCAGCATCTGGTCATCGCGCATATTGCGTCGCCCACCAGCGTCAAAAACGTGTTGCAAAACCACAAGGTATGCGTCAGCTTGATCGATGTGTTTGTGCAAAAAGGTTGGAAGCTGTTGGGCGGCGCACAGTATGTGCATTCAAGTGACGCGGTGTTTAGTGGCTATGCCAAGCCCTTGCTTCCCATGGCAGGGGACCAATTCAATATTCAAGGCGTGTTCTTGGTGACGGTGGAGCAAGCCCACCCCATCATTGCCCCGAGCTACCGTTTTTATCCAGACACCACCACGGAGCAAGCGCAAATCGAGGCGGCGATGAAGACCTATGGTGTTGTGCGGAGAGCTTAGTTTGCTTCGTCAGATTGCTTCGTCGCTACGCTCCTCGCAATGACGTCTCCACGCAATGACGGCTGTTGTCATTGCGAGCGCAGCGAAGCAATCTAGGTTGCTTCTGCCTTTCAGGCCTCGCAATGACTAAAACCTCGGCAAATCGGGGTGGCTGATTTGCCCGCCCCGCACCAACATCTTGCCGTACTCGGCGCAGCGTTGCAGCGTGGGGATCACCTTGCCAGGGTTGAGCAAACCTTGCGGATCGAAGGCGCGTTTGACGCCAAACATTTGCTCGTTTTCGGCGGCTGAAAACTGCACGCACATGGAGTTGAGTTTCTCCACACCCACGCCGTGTTCACCGGTCACCGTGCCGCCCATGGCGACACTGGTTTCCAAAATGTCCGCGCCAAAGAGCTCGCAACGGTGGAGTTGGTCGGGGTCGTTCGCATCAAACAAAATCAGCGGGTGCAAGTTGCCGTCACCGGCATGGAACACATTGGCGCAGCGCAAGCCGTATTTTTTTTCCATCTCGGCAATCGCCAACAAAATGTCGGCCAAGCGTTTGCGTGGGATGGTCGAGTCCATGCACATGTAGTCGGGGCTGATGCGGCCACTGGCTGGAAACGCGTTCTTGCGGCCGCTCCAAAACTTCAAGCGCTCGGCTTCGTCTTTGCTCACCGCAATCGCCGTGGCACCACAGCCTTGCAGCACCGCGCTCATGCGGCCAATTTCCTCTTCCACTTCCTCGGGCGTGCCGTCGCTCTCGCACAGCAAAATCGCCTCGGCATTCAAGTCGTAGCCCGCATGCACAAAGTCTTCGACAGCAGCGGTCATGGGCTTGTCCATCATCTCCAAACCAGCGGGGATGATGCCCGCCGCAATGACCGCGGCCACCGCGTCACCAGCTTTGCGCAAGTCGTCAAAACTCGCCATGATGCAGCGCGCCAGTTGGGGTTTGGGCGTGAGTTTGACCGTCACTTCCAAGGTGATGGCCAGCATGCCTTCCGAGCCCACCACCAGGGGCAGCAGGTCCAGGCCAGGCGCGTCCAGCGCGTCGCCACCAAATTCGATGGGCTCGCCGTCCATGGTGAAACCCTTCACCTTCAGCACGTTGTGCAAGGTCAGGCCGTATTTCAGGCAATGCACACCGCCGGAGTTTTCCGCCACATTGCCGCCGATGGTGCAAGCGATTTGGCTGGACGGGTCGGGTGCGTAGTACAGGCCCAAGGGGGCAGCGGCTTCGCTGATGGCCAGGTTGCGCACGCCGCCTTGCACCACCGCGGTACGGCTGTGCAAGTCCATCTTCAAAATTTTGTTGAACTTGGCCAAAGACAAGGTGACGCCATGCGGGTGGGGCATGGCACCCCCCGACAAACCAGTGCCGGCACCTCGTGCGACCACCGGCACGCCCAGGCGGTGGCAGGTGCGCAGCACCGCTTGCACTTGTTCGTAGGTTTCGGGCAGCACCACGCACATGGGGCGTTGGCGGTAGGCGGTCAGGCCATCGCATTCATAGGGCGTGGTGTTTTCGCTGGAGGACAAGACCGCGTGGGCGGGCAGCACTTGGCGCAAAGCCGCCAAAACCGGGCTGCTGGGGGTGGTTAGCAGGGCTTGGCGTTCGGGTTGGAGGGTGGCGTTCATGGACTGACAAATAACGGCAAACCGCTACTGTAAGCCCTGGCGCGGTTTCAGGCGGCCACGCTGCTCGGATGCCCGTTCATGAGTTGGTTGATTTCTGTTTGCAAAGCCGTGGCTTCAATCGGTTTGGACACATAGCCATCGGCACCGGCATCGAGGAAACGCTGGCGGTCGAAGTTCATGGCGTAGGCGGTGACCATGATCACCGGGGTCTGCGGGTGGGATGCGCCTTGGGATTGGCGCAAATGCCGCAAAGCGGTGAGGCCGTCCATGATCGGCATCATCACGTCCATCAGCACCAGGTCAAAGCGCTGCTGCTCGAACAAGGCCAACGCCTCTTCGCCATTGGTGGCGCAGACATAGCTGTGCCCCATTTGGTCCATCAGCAGGGTCAACAACTTCATGTTGATCGGGTGGTCTTCGGCCAACAACACCCGCAGCGCCTGGGGCGAGCGGGTCAAGCTGGGGGCGGTGTCGAAACTCGCCAAATGGGCTTCTTGGGCCTGGGCACAGGGGATGGTGAACCGGAACGTGGCCCCTTGATTCGGTGCCGCCTCGACCTGCATGTGGCCGCCCATCAGGTGCACCAGCTCACGGGTGATGGACAGACCCAAACCGGTGCCATTGAACGGTTGTTTGGTTTGATCACCTTGGTTGAATGGCAGGAACAAGGCGTCTAACTTGCTGTTGTCAAAGCCCACGCCCGAGTCTTGCACCGTGAAGTGCAACAACCAGGTGCCCGCTTGGTCGGTGGGCTCGAGTTGCATGCTGGTGTGCACAAAACCCTTGCTGGTGAACTTGATTGCGTTGCCAATCAGGTTGCTCAGGATTTGGCGCAGCCGCAATGGGTCGATCAGCATGGCCGGCCCGTCATGCGGGCTGTCGTCGTAATTCAGGCTCAGGCCTTTGGCATTGGCTTGGGGGTACAGGCTGCGCAGGGTCTGGTGCAGCACATCCACCGGGTGGCAGGGTCGCAATTCGAGCGACAGGTGACCGGCTTGGATTTTGGAGAAGTCCAGCACGTCGTTGATGATGTTCATCAGGTGCTTGGCCGAATCGTGCGCCAAGCTGATGTAGTCACGCTGCGCGGGGGTGAGGTCGGTTTGCAAGGCCATTTGGGTCATGCCAACCAGCCCGTTCATCGGGGTGCGGATTTCATGGCTCAAGGTCGCCAAAAACTGGCTTTTCAGGGCCTGCTCGGTGGCGGCCGAGGTGTGGGCGGGTGCGGCGGGCAATGGCGCGGGCAGGGGCGCAGGGGCGCTGGTGGCAGCTGCCGCTGGCTGAGACTGGTCAAGCTGCGCTTGCAAGGCTTCCATCTGCGCTTGGTATTGCGATGCCAAGTATTGAGAGGCTTTCAGCTCGGTTTGCACCTGGCTCAGTTGGGCCTGCCAGTGGTCGTACTTTTCTTTGGACGACTTGGTGCGGGGTTGCTGTTCCAGCTGGTTCAAGGCCATCCAAGAGGCGGCGGTGCCCATGAAGGCGCAGGCCAGCATCAACTCGGGCTTGTCCCAATAAGCGCACAACAGCATGCCGGCCAACATGGCCAGCACCGACAGTCGCCAAACCCATTGCCAACGGCGAGGCAAGGCGGGCGCGGGGGAGCGGGGGTGTGAAGAGTTGTTCATGGCGGTGTGTGAACGGTTGATTGAGCGCATAGAAAAGCGTTCAGATTTTGTCAAAAGTGATGATATGGTATGAATTCTAAATGAAAAAACAGTGGTTTTTCATGTAAAAATAATAATATTAGGCTATTTGTTGTTTTTACCAAAATTTACCCGGCAGACGCTTGGTGGGACCGGTTCTACACTGCAACCATCTCCCCCACTGTTGCAAAACCGAGGTTGTCATGTCCCCAGCACCTGTTTCCATGGATCATTTGTGGTTGCCCTTCACCGCCAATCGGCACTTCCAGCAACAACCGCGGGTGATGGTGCACGCCGATGGCATGCACTTCACCACCCAGACGGGCCAACAGGTGCTCGACGGCATTTCCAGTTTGTGGTGTGTGGTGGCTGGGCACAACCGCGCCCCGATCAACGAGGCCATCACCCGGCAGTTGCAAACCCTGGATTACGCCACCGCGTTCCAGGTGGGCAATGACCGCGCTTTTGAAGCCGCACAACGGGTCGCTGCGTTGGCACCCGGCGACTTGAACAAGGTCTTGTTTTGCAGCTCGGGCTCGGAGGCCGCCGACACCGCGATCAAGCTGGCGCTGGCCTATCACCGTGCCCGCGGTCAGGGGCACCGTCAGGTGTTCATCGGACGCGAGCGCGGTTACCACGGGGTGGGCCTGGGCGGCATGAGTGTGGGTGGCATCCCGGGCAACCGCAAGGTGTTTGGCGCGGCCATGATGGCGCGGGTGGACCACATGCGTTTCATCCACGACCCAGTTCACCATGCTTACATCCATGGTGAGTTGCCCCAGTGGTCCGAAGACCCGTTGCTGGAACTGGAGCAGCGCATCTTGCCGTTGCACGACCCCAGCAATGTGGCGGCCATTTTTGTCGAGCCCGTGGCGGGCAGCGCCGGCTGGTACATCCCGCCGCTGGGCTATTTGCAGCGCCTGCGCCAAATCTGTGACAAGCACGGCATCTTGCTGGTGTTCGACGAGGTGATCACCGGCTTTGGCCGCATGGGCACGCCGTTCGCGGCCAATTACTTTGACGTCACACCCGACATGCTGACCTTTGCCAAAGGCGTGACCAATGGCGTCATCCCACTGGGCGGTGTGATTTGCCGTGACGCCATCCATGCTGCGCTGATGGACACCGATGCGCCCCAACATGCCATCGAGTTCGCCCACGGCTACACCTATTCAGGCCACCCGGTGGCCTGCGCCGCAGCCGTGGCCAGCATGGACCTGTTGGCCGAAGAAAACCTGTTCCAACGCGCTGCCGACAGCGGCGTTCTTTTGGGCAACGCGGTGCACGCGGCCATGCGCGGCTTGCCGGGCGTGGTGGGTATTCGCAGCTTGGGGCTGGCCGCTGCGGTGGAGTTGGCCGCGAACCCGGCCGCACCCGGCAAAAAAGCCTATGACATCTTCTTAGACTGTTTGGCGCACGGCGTGTTGGTGCGCTCGGCCGGTGACAACCTGGTGCTGGCCCCTGCGTATGTGGTGAGTGAGGCGCAGATCGCACAAATGGTTGACGTCTTGGCGGCGTCGATCAAGCGCCACGCCTGAACGCCCTGTGCCACGGTGCACGGCCCGTGGCGTGGTGAACAGCGCTGTTGGGCTCAGGGCTTTTGCACCTTGCTCAACAACTGGTCCAGCACATCGCCATTGGTTTGCACAATGCGCACCCGCGCGGGCAAAAACCCATGCTGAGGGGACAGCCACATTTCAATGGTTTGGTCGTACTGCTGCAACGGCAGGCGACTGAGTTTCACCGTGGGCAAGGGCCCCAGGGGCAGTTTCAAGGTTTCGGTTTTGTCGACTGAAAACGCCCAGACCTCGGCAGACCGCGCCGACACCACCTGGAACACGATCCGTTGCCCGGGCTGTTGGAACTGCGGGCTGCCCGCCAACAAAGCGGCGAGTTGCACAAACAAACTCAGGCGGTCTTGGGCACCGTCTTGCAGGGCTTGGCTGGGCGTGTTGGCGCTGAAACTCACCAGCCCTTTGTCGCGTTCAAAATGCGCGGCCACCTCTTGTCGGCCTTTGTCACCAAAGCGCTTGGGCTTCAAGCCGGTGGCACCCAAGCTGCCCACGCTGGTCTGGCTGCGCGAACCCATCAGCATGTGGCGCACCTCTTGTTGGAGTTGGTAAGTCTGGTCGTTGTGGACCCACACCATGTCGCCCTCAGCGCTGTAACGAATGCCTTTGCTTTCGCCGGTAAACGCATAAATCAATTTGGTGGAAGCCGGCCACATCAGGGGCGATTGTTGCAACCAAGGCGGCCCTGATGCTTGGGTGGCAGGGGCTGCAGGGGGTGCCGCCTCTGGCGCAACCGATTTTTCGGTCATGTCGGCTGCCGCTGTCGGGGCTGTCGGCGCTGATGCTGGCGCTTGAGGCGTTGTCGCAGCAGGTGGTGGCGCAGCAGCAGCCAATGGCGCATCAGTCGGTCCAGCAGAAGCTGATGGCGCTTGACCAGTTGCAGGCCGGGGTGACGCAGACAGGGCAGGCGACACCTCTGCCCGAGGCGAGGTCGGCTCAGCCACGACAGGCGTGACCACAGCGGGCACCACAGACCTGGGCGTCACAAGGGCTGGCGCAGGCACGAGGGGCGCAAGAGAGACCGGTGCGGCTTGCAGGCGCATTGACAAAGTAGGCGCAGCTTGGTCCACCACCGGCCAGGCGACGGACAAGCTGTGCAACACCCAGGCATGCAGACCCATCACCAGCACCGCCAACAGCGCCCAGTGGAGGCGATGCCGAGGGGGCGATGGATAGAATGACTGCATGAAATTAGCCACGTACAAAGACGGTTCCCGAGATGGTCAGCTGGTGGTGGTGTCGCGCGATTTGGCGACAGCGCATTATGCGAGCGGCATTGCCCAACACCTGCAACAAGCCTTGGACGACTGGAACTTCATCTCGCCCCAGTTGCAAGACTTGTCACACACCTTGAACCAAGGTCGTGCCCGACACGCCTTTGCCTTCGACCCCAAGATGTGCATGGCCCCTTTGCCCCGCGCCTACCAATGGGCCGACGGTTCGGCCTATATGAACCATGTGGAATTGGTGCGGGCGTCGCGCAACAGCGAGGTCCCCGCCAATTTCTACGAAGACCCCTTGATGTACCAAGGCGGCAGCGATGATTTTCTGGGCCCCTGCGATCCGGTGGTGTGCGTCAGCGAGGACCACGGCATCGACTTCGAGGCCGAGGTCGCAGTGATCACCGGTGACGTGCCGATGCAAGCCACGCCCGACGAGGCGTTGGAAGGCATTCGCCTGGTGATGCTGGCCAATGACGTGTCCCTGCGCCGCTTGATTCCCAACGAGTTGGCGAAAAACTTTGGTTTTTTGCAAGGCAAACCCGCCACCGCGTTCAGCCCCGTGGCGGTCACCTTGGACGAGCTGGGTGAGTCTTGGGACCATGGCCGTTTGCACCTGGCCATGCGGGTTGATTGGAACGGCAAGCGCGTGGGCATGTGCGAAGCCGGCCCCGAGATGACCTTTCACTTTGGTCAGCTCATCGCCCACTTGTGCAAAACACGCAATGTGCGCGCCGGCAGCATCATCGGCAGCGGCACGGTCAGCAACAAGTCGGTGGAAACCAAGGGCCAAAAAGACTGGCCCAAGGGTTACAGCTGCATCGCCGAAAAACGCGCCATCGAAACCATCTTGGACGGCAAAGCCAGCACCGACTTCATGCAGTTCGGTGACACGGTGCGCATCGAGATGAAGGGCAAAGACGGCCAAAGCGTGTTTGGCGCCATCGACCAAACCATCGCACCACTCACCAAAGCTTAGCGCTGCCGGCCATCTGGTCGAACTTCACAAAGTACTTGCGCGCCATGGCGATCAACTGCGGGTCGCTGGGGTGGTCGCAGGGCACGCTGTCGATGATGGCTTGCGCAGCGCCTTTGGCATGCTCTTCACACCAATGGCGAAACTCGGTGCGTGCGGTGCCCGGGCCGGTCAGCAGCACCTCGTGCGTGCCTGCCAAGTGCTGGGCCACTTCAGCGAAATAAGACTTGGTGTCGGCGTGCTTGCCCTGGTGGCTGTGGTGACTGCGCGAATGGATGCGCTCGGCTTGCACATGCTCGCGGTCGAACATCAGTACATGGGCTTGGGAATGGTCGATCCAAACAACGGCGTGGAATGTGGACATGGGGCTCCTTCAGGGGTCAGTGTTGTGCTTGTTTGTCGTGCGTGGTTTGGCAGGCCACACAGCGCATGGCTTGGGGTGCGGCCTGCAAACGCGCATGGGTGATGGTGGTCCCGCAGTCCAGACAAAACCCATAGGTGCCGTCTTTGATGCGTTGCAAGGCGGCTTCAATCGCCAGCAGTTCTGCCGTTTCATGTTCGTTCATGGCGAACTCCAGTTCACGCGCGGTGTTGATTTCGCTGTTGTCAGCGTCGCTGTGCTCGTAATGGTCGGCGGCCATGTCGGCGCGGCTGACCACGCCGCCGCGCTGCTGGGCGATTTGGGCCAACAGCGCCGTGCGCTCTTGCACCAGCTGGTGCAAAAAAGGTTTGACAGCATGGGCATCCATGGAAGGGCCTTGTTGTTTTCAGATGCCATGGATCTTGCGCCTGCAACAGCGCTTCGGCCTTGACCTGGGTCAACAAAAGCAGGAGGCCAGTTGGACGCCAGGCACAATCGCCCAACAGATCAACAGCAACACCCTCCCACACCCTGCACACCCATGAAAACCATCGACTACAGCACCTACACCACCCTCTCCATCACCCGCCGTGGCCCGCATGACAGCGTGCTCGACATCCAAATGAAAGCCGCCAATGGCAAATTGCCCACCGCAGGGCACCAGGGCCACGAGGAGTTGTGCGAGATTTGGCGCGATGTGGGGCGTGACGACAGCGTGCGCTGTGCGGTGTTGCGCGGCGAGGGCATGGGCTTTTCGGGCGGCGGCGACTTGAATTTGGTGCAAGACATGGCCGAGGACTTCGAGGTGCGCACCCGCGTCTGGAAAGAAGCGCGGGACTTGGTCTACAACGTCATCAACTGTGACAAACCGATTGTCAGCGCCATGCACGGCCCGGCCGTGGGCGCGGGTTTGGTTGCGGGCTTGTTGGCCGACATTTGCATTGCTGCCAAGAGCGCCAAGATTGTGGATGGCCACACCCGCTTGGGCGTGGCCGCGGGCGACCACGCCGCCATCATCTGGCCGCTGTTGTGCGGCATGGCCAAGGCCAAGTACTACCTGATGCTGTGCGAGCCGGTCAGCGGCGAAGAGGCCGAACGCATCGGGCTGGTGTCCTTGTGCGTGGAAGACGAACAACTGCTGACCAAGGCCTACGAGGTGGCGGACAAACTGGCGGCGGGCAGCCAAAGCGCCATCCGCTGGACCAAGTACTCGTTGAACAACTGGCTGCGCCAAGCTGGCCCCGCGTTTGACACCTCGCTGGCCCTGGAGTTCATGGGCTTTGGCGGCCCTGATGTGCGTGAAGGTGTGGCCTCGCTCAAGGGCAAACGCCCGCCCAACTTCGGCTGAAACACTGATTAGAATGCCCGCCATGCAAACCCTGCGTCACGCCCGCTTCCTCACCCGCTTCGTGCTGGTGTGGTTTGCTTTGGCGCTGGGCCTGGCCATGGCTGCGCCGTTGGTGTCGCCCAAGTCGATCGACATGGTGTGTGCCAGCGGCGGCGTCATGAAACTGGTGGTGAGCGATGAGGGCGACACAGCCCAACCCAGCAGCGCCAGTGTCGATTGCCCCTTGTGCATGTCCGTGGCCTTTCCACCCGCACCCTTCGGCGACCCAGCGGTCAAGCCCTCTCCCCTGTCCCATGCCCTGCACCCAATAGCAGCGGCGCACATCGCCTCGGCCACCGCGCCACCTTTGCCCTCTCGCGGTCCACCCGCACTCTGAGCTTCAGCTGTCTTGCCCATCGAAACACAGGTTTCGATGCTGTTGATTCATTGATTTTCAGAGGTTCCCATGAAGAAGTCCCCCATTGCCTTGGCTGTCGCCGGTGTTTGTTTGATCTCCAACCTGGCCATGGCGCAAAGCCAAAGCCTGCCCGAGGTGACCGTGACCGCGTCGCCAGTGATTGACAGCAACAACACCGATGTCTTTGGCAGTTACAGCACCTGGGTGTCAGCAGACCAAATCCAGGACCTGAACGCCGTGGATTTGGCTTCCGCCCTGCGCAGAACACCCGGCGTGTCCATCTCTCGTTTCAACCCAGTGGGTTCCTATGGCGGTGAAGAAGGCGGGGCTGTGCATATTCGCGGCATGGGTACGACGCGCCCTGGCAGCGAAATCAAAACCTACATCGACGACGTGCCTTTTTACATGGGTGTGTGGAATCACCCCTTGTTGGATTTGTTGCCCATCAACGGCATGAGCCGTGTGGAGGTGGTCAAAGGAACGCAACCCCAGCGCTATGGCAATAACTTTGGCGCCATCAACCTGGTGCCCAAACAAGCAGGCCCGAATGAAGGGGTGCAAGGCGATGTGCAACTCTCAGCAGGCAGTTTCCAAACCGTGGTGGAGCAATTTGACCTGGTCGGCCGCAACGGGGACTGGGACTACGCTTTGGCCCAGGGTTATGCCAAATCCGAGGGGCATCGTGAATTTGCTGATGGCAGGCTCTCCAATGTGATGGGGCAACTGGGTTTGCGCATGAGCAAAGAGTGGTCGATTCGTTTGTTGATGCTGCAAGCAGACAACAAGGCCAGCGATCCCGGCCACATCACCACCTTGGAGGGCAAAGGTGACACCTATGTCACCAAAGGCCAAATGGTGAGCGTCAGCTTGGCGCATCAGCATGAGCAGGCACAGGGCAGTGTCAAGATTTACAGCAACAGCACGCAGGGGACACAAAGCTCAGGGTTTGACTCCACTTTCGAAGCGACGGGAATGCGCTGGCGTGAAGACTGGCAAGCGTGGACTGGTGGCAATATCACCTACGGCTTGGACTATGACACTTTGGACGGAACGGGAGTTAACACCGGTGCGGCAGTTAATTTCAGAGCGGAACAATTGACCATCACCTCCCCCTATCTGGGCGTCAGCCATACCGCGAAATTGGGCGACGGATTGCAGGTGACACCATCAGCGGGTGTTCGGATTTATGACCACAGTCAATTTGGCACAGACACCACACCCCACTATGGTGTGGTGTTGGAGCACGCAGGCCAATGGGCCCTGCGAGCCAATGTGGCCTCAGGTGTGAATTACCCAGGTGTTGATGTGCAAATATTGACCACTATCGTCCCGGTATTCGGAGGCCCCAATTTGGGAACAAGTTGGAAAACTCTGAAACCTGAAACTGTAAACCATCAGGAGCTTGGATTCAGTTGGTTTGCAAACAGTAGTACAAGTTTTGATATCAGTGTTTTTACAGACAAAGTGAAAAACCGTTATGTCATCACAGTTCCCACATTTCTTACAGCTGGTTTTGCAAACGTCGGCGACTACACCGTCAACGGCTCTGAAGTCAGCATCCAGCAAAAAATCGGGGCAGGGCTGAGCCTGTTTGCAGGTGTGACCAACTTGAATTCATCCAAAACAGATTTGCCCTATTCACCCAGCAGCGCGGTGAGCTTGGGTGTGAATTGGCAAGGGGATGACTGGCGGGTCAGTGCCGATGTGCAAAATCAATCTGGCATGACGGTGATGAAACAAGACCGCTCTGGTACAGCCAACACTGCAAAGGTAGACGGCTTCACCGTGGTCAATATGCGTGTGGGCTACAAACTGCCGTCACTTGGCAAGCGTGGCGAGGTGTTCTTGGCCACTGAAAACCTGACCGACCAGACTTACTATTTCCGCACGGGTTACCCCATGCCTGGTGCTTCCGCTCAAGTGGGCTTGAAAGCCAGTTTTTAACCAAGGAATCACATGTCTTCACCATCTCTTCGCATGACCGTGTTGGCGGTGGCACTCGGGTTTGGTGCCCAGGTGTTGGCCACTGAGGCGGCCCATGGCAAGTCGCACGCATCCATGGGCGATGCGCAGCAGATCACCCATGTCATGAAAGCACAATTTGACCGCCCTGATGCGCCGTTGAAGGTGCATCCCGTGGTGGTCGATGGCCACCATGCCGTGGCGGGATGGATGCAGGCCAACAAAGGCGGCCGTGCACTCTTGGTCAAGGAAAAAGACAAATGGACCATCACAGTTTGCGGCGGTGACGGCTTGCGTGACGCCAAAGTGCTGGCGCAAACTGGCATGGGTGAGGCTGCTGCACAAAGTTTGGCATCCAAGGTGCAATCCGCTGAAGCCAAACTGAGCAAAGCCCAGCTCAAGCAACTCGCCTTGTTCCAGGGCGAGTTGAAGATCGAGCACAACACCGCGCATGGTGATGGTCACGGTCAAGGCCATCACAAGCCTGCCCCACACGGACAACACTGATCGCGTGAAGTCCATGTTGCAAGCCTTGCGCCACGCCCATCAACTCACCCGCTTCGTGCTGGTGTGGTTCGCTTTGGCCCTGGGTGTGGCCATGGCTTCCCCGCTGGTGTCGCCCAGGTCGATCGACATGGTGTGTGCCAGTGGTGGCGTCATGAAACTGGTGGCCAGCGCAGATGGCGACGAAGCGCCAAGCAGCACCGCCATGGACTGCCCCTTGTGCATGTCCGTGGCCTTTCCGCCTGCACCGCTTGCCCAGCAAGCTGTGAAACCTTCTCCTTTGGCGCATGCGCTGCAACCGATTGCAGCTGCGCACATTGCCTCGGCTACCGCGCCACCTTTGCCCTCTCGCGGCCCACCCGCACTTTGAATCTTCACTAGCAGCTCGCCTGAACCTGGGTTCAGGCACTCATTTCAAAGTTTTAGGTTCGCACATGCCATGTGTGCAAGAGAGGAAATCATGTCCCGTTATTTTTCACTTCGAGGTTTGGTTCGCGGCTTGTTGCCCTGCTTGATTTTTGCGGCCTGTTGGACCGCATGGGCGATTGGTTATTTGCAAGGGGCGCAGGAGCATCAAGTCGCGCCGCTTGAATTGTCTCAAACCATCTAAGGGGCTCGCATGTTGAAACGTTCAATCATGCTGGCCATGCTGGGTTTGTCGACAGGCTCTGTCTTGGCACAAGCCGAATCTTCCAGCTTGCAAGAGGTGGTGGTTTCGGGTTCGCGAGCAGAAACCAAGCTGAGCGAAACGCCCGTTTCAATTGGTTCTGTGTCCCAGGAAACATGGAATGCTGACAAGACCAAGAGCGTGGGCGAGGTCATCAACCGCATCCCAGGTGTGTTTTGGAATGACCTGGGCAATGAGCAGCACAGCATGGGCATTCGCCAGCCCATCAGCACCAATGCTGTTTACCAGTACCTTGAAGATGGCATCCCCATCAGGCCCTTGGGCGTTTTCAATCACAACGCCCTGAATGAAACCAATATGAACGGGTCTGGTGGCGTCGAAGTGGTCAAGGGTGCAGCTTCTTCGCTGTATGGCAGCAATGCCGTGGGCGGCGCGGTGAACTTTTTGACCTTGGAACCCTCGCGCACGCCCACAGGCTATCTGGGCCTGCGTGGCGATGCGATCCAAGGTTATTCGCGGGTGGACTCGGGCGCCAGCAACACCTGGGGTGACTTGGGCCTGCGCTTTTCGCATTACAGCTCGTACCGCGAACACGACAACTGGCAAACCTACAGCGGCGGCAAAAAAGACTCGCTGACCCTGCGCGGGGACTACAACTTGGGGCTGTCCTCTTGGCTGAAAGCCACTTTGGTCCACACCAATTTGGTGTCTGACATGACCGGCAGTGTGTTTGAAGACACCTACCGCAGCAACCCCGGGCAAAGCATCAACACCTTCACTTGGCGCAAGGACAAAACCACCCGTGCCAACCTGGCCTGGGAAGGCGAGTCCACGGCCAATGGCATGACCACGGTGACAGCTTTTGTGCGCAACAACGACCATGGACAGACGCCGAGTTACACCATTTCCACCTGCACCGTCGTGTCAGGCACAACCTGCCCAGCGGTAGGGGTGATCAATGGCACCATCAACAACAACCATGTGGAATCGATCGGTCTGGACGTCAAGCATGTGCAAGAACTGGGTTGGTTGAATGCACGTCTGGTGTCGGGTGTTTACATCGACCGCAGTCAAAACGACTACGTGTCTGACAACTTGTTGGTCACCAAGGTCGCTGGGCGTTACGTCAGCTATGTGCTCAACAACACCGCCAACCCAAGGGGGGTGAGGGATTACGGCGCGGGCATTGCCAACGATGCGTTGTTTGCGCAATGGGAATTCTCCCCAGCCCCTGATTGGCGTTTGGTGGCAGGTGGTCGCTACGACAGCATCTCTTACGATTTCAAAAACAACTTGACGCCAGGTGCCGATTTCGGCGCAGCCAGCGAAGTGCGCAGCTTTGCCAAGTTCAGCCCCAAGCTGGGGGCGACTTACGCGCTGAGTTCTGCCAGCAGTGTGTACGGCAACGTCAGCCGTGGTTTTACCCCGCCCGAGGTGAGCCAGCTGTATGGCAAGAGTGCCGTGCCTGAATTGACACCAGCGACTTATGCAAACACCGAATTGGGCTGGAGGAGTCTGTTTGCCAATGGCATTCGATTGGATTCGGCGCTGTATCAACTCGATGGCGACAACACCATCGTGTCTTACACGATTTCAGCCGGCAACAGCGAAAACCGCAATGCAGGCAAGACCCGCAGTCAAGGGTTGGAGCTGGCCCTCAGCCAGCAATTGGCAGAGTGGGATTGGTTCATCAGCTCCTCCCTGGCCAAGCACACCTATGTGAGCTACATCCTGAGTTCGACTGAAAATTATTCTGGCAAAACCATGCCCCAAGCACCCAACCACACGGTGAATGCCCAAGTCGGATGGAAAGTTACACCGGTTTCACGCTTGTCACTGGGCATGGTGCACCAAAGCCACTATTGGATGAACAACCTCAACACCGTGAGCTATGACGGTCACACCTTGTGGAATTTGAACGCCACACACCAAATTTTCAGCAGTATGGAGTTGTGGGCGCAAATTCGAAACATCGAAGACAAACGCTACTCGGACAGTGCTTCTAGTTCATACAAGAGTGGTGCTTTCGCACCCAACTCCCAAAATTCCTACACGCCTGGCGCACCCCGCAGCTACATGGTGGGTTTGACATGGAGCATGAAATGACCATCACCCATTCCGCACAGGCCACAGCGAAACGTATTTCTTGGCAAGCCCAGGCCATGCGTTGGCACCGCGCTTTGGCGTGGGTGGCCGGCGTGGTGTTGGTGTTGTGGTGTGCGTCGGGTTTGATCCACACCTATTTAAGTATGTTTGGTCCCCAACAAAAGGTGTTCCAGCCGCCGCTTCGCGCCTTGCAGTTGCAAGACATGAAGCCGATGTCGCAAATCCTGTCGCAAGCAGGTATTGCGGAGGTGAGCATGGTGCGAGTGGTGGCAGGCGAGGATGAAAACCTGCTGCAAGTCACCCAAGACCCCCAGCAAGCTCGTCGCTACTTTCGCCTCAAAGATGGCGCTGAACTCCAGGACCATGACTTTGCACAGGCGCTTTTTTTGGCCCGGTACTACATGGGCTTGCCCGAGGCACCTGTGCTGGAGGTGAAAAAAATCTCCGACTTCACCGATGAATACCCTTCGGTCAACCGTTTGTTGCCGGTCTACCGCGTGGCTTTTGATCGGGAAGACGGCTTGGTGACCTTTGTTTACACCGAAACCAGTGTGCTGGCAGGTGTCAACAATCGTTTGAAAAGCCAATTGCAAACGGTCTTCAGGTCGGTCCACAGCGCCACCTGGCTGGGCGACATCAGCGAATCACTTCGCGTCAGCTTGTTGGGTGTCTTGCTGCTTGGTTTACTCACCACTGCTTTGGCCGGTGTGGGTTTGTTGGTGGGTGTGCGGCGCAAGCACAGAGCCCCAGGGGTCAAGCACTGGCACCGAGGCGCGGCCTATGTGTTGAGCCTGCCCTTGCTCTTGCTTGCCATCAGCGGTTTGTGGCATTTGTTGCAAAACGCGGGACCCAAGCCAGCGGCCAATTTGCAGCTGTCTGCGCCCATGAAAGTCGACCAGATGGACTTTGCCTTGGAACGCCAGTGGAATCAGATGACACAAGACCTGAATGTGCAGGGCCTCAGCTTGGTGCGCAGCAATGGCAGCGACCACTGGATGTACCGCCTCAGCCTGGCCAAGGCCCAGGACAAGCAGCCCACCACGCCCGACGCCATTCGCCATGCACGGTTTGATGGCAAAAGCGCATTGGGCGAGCCCCTCTACTTGATGGCCCACAGTGGCGAGGTGTGGCCAGGTGGCGACCGGGAATTGGCGCTGCAACTGGGCGAGCGCTTCACGGGCGTTTCACGCCAGGCGCTGGAGTCGGTGGAGATGGTCACCCGCTTTGGCCCCGAGTACGACTTTCGCAACAAGCGGGTGCCGGTGTGGCGCTTGAACTATGGACCGCCTGTCAACGCCAGTATTTTTGTCGACACGGCCACTGGCGTGCTGGCAGACATCAGTCTGAACTCGGCCAAAGCCGAGCGATGGAGTTTCAGTTATCTGCACAAATGGAACTTTCTGGGCATGTTCGGCAGAAACGTCCACAACGGCGTCGTTTCTGTGTTCGTACTGGCCATCTTGCTGATGTTTGGCGGCTTGGGGTTGCGCATGGTCTGGAAGTCACGAGTCGCCAACAGGGCTGGCAGCCAAGCAGGAGCGCAGTGAGAGAATCTCCAGTTCTGACTGATTCGGTCCCATTGACCCTGACATGAACTCCCGCACCCCCGTCATCGTCACCAGTGTCGTGTTGTTTCACGTGGCAGCGCTGTGGGCCTTGCACGCGGGTTTGTTGCAACGCATGGTCGAGGTGGTGGTGCCGGTCATGGCCATCAGCCAAGCAGAGCC
>JACCDX011697263.1_pt1 | contig 98763 bp, 122 predicted proteins | sample 7449681 | NCBI WGS metagenome assembly JACCDX01 (sample SAMN15323450, study PRJNA562643) | freshwater metagenome | isolation source: river surface water | place: USA:Blue River Watershed | collected 2017-08-18 | reverse complement strand
GTTGTACCCGAGGTAAGTCTTATAGAAAAATAATGCCGTCCTGTTCTAGTAAATGGAGTAGATGCACCCCCACCGACATTTTGTACACTTACTGAAGGTTGAAACCATGTTCCAATGTATGTGCTGATGTTTTGAGCAGATGGAACTGACGATGTGCCAATAGCAAACTGCCTTCCATTAATAGAGGTTTGAGCAGTAGCCCAATACCCAGCATTATTACCTATATCGGTATCGAGTTTTAATACTGCTCCATGAGCAACTGGAGCTACACCAATACCTCTTATAGGGGTACTAAACAACGGATTACTTGCTGTAGATCTGATAATACCATCTACACTCCAAGTAGCAGCATTTAATAGAGTAGCATCAGCACCTACTTGCTGCCCTCCACCTAAACTTAGAGCATTAGCTCCTGATCCTATATTATGAATTGATCTAAAAAGATAGCATATCATAGTATGCCATAACCCTAAATCTTTTAATCCAATAATAAAATTATCAATATCTACAGCATCGCTATTAGTTATTGGACTCAATCCAATAAGTGATCTATATGTATCAACTTTATTAAGATATCGTTTGGTATCTATATCAAATGTATATTTTCTTTCTGTTGGCATATTATGGCAATCCTAATCCTTTCCCAATTGTCGTTTTAATTAAATTGTAGACACCTAAATATTCTGTTGTAGTGATAGCTCTATTAGCTAAAATCATGAGACTCATAGTCCCTTGAAAATAGTCGCCTGTACCTGTCTGTCCGTTTCTAGCACCTATTCCCATAGTAGGGAAAGTTGTGTTATTAAAAAACGGTAAAGCTTTAGTGCTAATTGTAGTACTTGCATTAAGAGAAGTTGCTAATCCAGATGTTGTAGCTTGACCAAATGCGAGGTAATTAACATGCATTTGTGCTGTATTGTAAGTTAAAAGTGTTCCAGCCGCTGCATCACCTGTAGCACTTGTAGGTGATGAATTAAAAGTAAAATAATACCTCTCAGCAACACCAGTACCAGTCAAATAAGAATGGTTTTGTACGTTAATACGCAAACCTCTTGTAGACACAGTAGCTCCATCATTACCTAGTAACGCTCTACCTGTGGTTGTGAAATCTGGTTGGTGTAAGCAGATCATGCTAAACCCTGTAACTACAGGACTATTTAAAAAGTTGGGAATTCTTATATATTGAGAACTAGCAGCAGTAAAATTTATACCAGATAATCCCCATGTAGGGCTATTCTGCGCGATCCCATCAAACTTACCTATACCACCTAAACTTAATACATTTGATGTGCTTCCTATATTATGCTGACTACGTAAGGGGTAAGCAATAATGTTTTGCCATAAATTTAACTGCTTTAACCCCTTTACAAAATTGTCTATATCTGCTACATCAGTAGGAGCTAATTCTCTACCATAGGCATATAATCTTCTCAGATATTGCCTTGTCTCGTTTTGTAAGCCGTATGATTTTGATTGTATCATGTTAAAAAAACTTTTCTATAAGTCCTCTTGTTGTTGTTACGCTAAAATTAGGTGTCAGATGATTACTACCCCACCAATCGTACCGTATTCCGTTACTTTCACTTAGCTGCCAATAGCTCACTAAACCTACTAGTAAGGAAGGTTGATATGCTAAAATTTCAAAAAATGATACTCCGTTACCTAGATTGTATAAAAACGTATACTCAACTGCTGTAAGTAGCCTATCCCATCTACCAACTGAGTCTACTAATCCGTTAAGTGGTCTGCCATCATCTGCCCAATTTCCAATACTAAAGTCTCTACTACTAATAGCTTGAGTTGGTTGACTTGCTGTTACAGATGCGTTATTGTTTAGGTTTAAAAAAATGTTATTATCAGCAGCAATTCTACCCAATCTTAAAAAGTGCCAAGTGTTTAAAGATGCATTCAATGTAGTTGTGTTTGAATAAGCTGATCCTGTTCCTGAAGCATGTGCATATCCGCTGACACTATATCTCAGAGAAAACTCAAATAAACTAGGAGCATTACCAGCTTTACTAACAATCTCCTGAGTAGCTGTACTTCTAGGAAAACACCAAGCAACAACTTCCCACTCAGGCTTAACCTGTAAAGATGAATTGCTCAGTATTCTGAGTTTTTCTGTGTTACCACCGTTAAAGACTGGCGATACTTTATCTCTAGTTGAAAATATTAGACCTAGCCCCTTACGTTTTACGATATACTCGTTCAATCTTTGTATTCCAGTCATATCTGGTAATACTCCTCTCGTCTCTTCCATTCTCTTTAGAAAAGCTTTCGTCTCTTTCTCTAAATTGTAATATCTTCTTGCCATATATTAGGGTAGTCCGAGGTTTGAACCGAGGGTTGATTTGTATAAGGAGAAAAATAAAATTTGATCTGAAATTGTTATTCTCTTAGTTATTAGACCATTAAATGATATGTTACCATAATAGGGTATAGTATTTAATCCTCTATTTCCAATTTTATATGCTCCTGTTGGGAGTGGTCTAGGACTAGCACCTGGTGTGACAGTCAAATTGACTCCGTTTAAATTGATAATAGTGTTAGTATTATCTGTAGATGTTCCAATATAATAATAATTGCTACTAGATAATGTTGCTCCAGCAGTAGTATATCCAGTAGCATAATTAGTAGAACCTCCGTCATCTCCTAGTGAAGTATACCATGTTATAATCTCATTTGTTAATGCTGTTGTACCTGACCCTAATGATATACCTGAGAACGACTTACACCCAACTACTGCTTGAATATTACTTGTAGCATTTATCGCAGATAATGGAGAGATGACAGTCAATGTCGTAGCAATTGAAGGTAATGTGCCAACATCAATAACACCTGTAGTAGAAGTATTTGGAAATGTTATACTATTTGCTCCCCATGTTGGACCATTAGCTATTGTACCATTATAAGTTCCTAATCCACCTAAACTATATACGGTTGATCCAGTTCCAATATTCTGGTAATTTCTCAGCGACCAGCAGACCATATCTTTCCATAGATTAAGAGATTTTACGCCTCTTGTAAACCAAAGCACTTCACATCTCCCTAAAGGATCAGTTACTCCTGCTCTTGTAAGATAAGCATCGCCATCAGCGTCATTAAATCCTAGACTAAATCTTGACCAATCACCAGATCTCTTTAAGCTCTCAACTCTATCATTGATAGTCTTTACAGTATACGGAGATACACTGATACCATTCTCAGCCTGAAGACGGTTGATATACGCTTTAACTTCGTTTTGTATCCCGTAGTATTTCATTATAAGCTTCTTACATACTCTCCACTAAATTGAGGACACACATTTGCTGTTGATGATTCAGTAATTACCGTGTCACCTGAACCTTGTATAAGATACATCTCAAAATAGTCAGTTGTTCCGTTAGCAGATACAATAGATGTAAATGTAACGCCTATACCAGCAGTGTTGTTTGGTATTCTTGAACCTCTTTGAAATTCACTACCATTTCTATACAAAGCAAATATTGAAGAACCACCTGAAGGGGTAGCAGAAATAGACAATTGTGCTGAACTATTTAACTGATAATAACCTGGAATGGTTGGTGTAAATCTGCTACTGAGAGTAGAGAAATTGTTATTCAAATTAAAATATGGTGTATTAAAAGTTATTTTAGTCCAGACACCATCTGGAAAAGTAGTTGGCGTACTACCATAAGCAGCAAAAGCTGGTCCGTAGAATGTACTTGATCCTGAAAATGTAATAGGCATAATTAAACTCCCTCCCAAAAAATGTATTGATTTGATAATCCAGATAATGTATTAACTGAAATATCCCCTTTGTATCTATCATCAGAAAACTTCTCTCCTCTACCATCAAATGCTGCTGATCCTGGATATAGTATAAAGTTAAATGAGTTTTGGTTACATCCTAGACCATATTTAACATATAGTGGTTGTGTTCCTAGATTTTGTCCGAATAGTGTGATTCTATTTGAATTTGCTGAAAGAACCTGAGTACCTACTCCTGTTAGAGCAGTCCCTAGAGTCGCGCCACTTAGATAGTTAGAAACTGAACCATAACCAATATCGAATGTAGTAACGCTATCAATATCTTTATCTAAGTCTCCTTGTAGTGCCATTGCTCCACCTGTCTGTGCATCAATAGTAATAAATGCATTTGTGCCTGTTAATGCTGGTATAGCAGATACAGAAGTGACAGGTGAGTATGAAGTAGCATCAAAATATTTTGCATAGACTGGTGATGTTAAATCATCGATAAATATCTGAAGACTATCAGTACTCAACATTGAGGTTGTTGTAGCACTAAGAGTGAGAACATTACCTGTTAGATATCCACCCTTGGTTGGATCTGCAAAATTATAAATTATAGTATTGCGAGTTACATTAGTAATCAATAGTATTTGATCTAATGTAATATTTGGATAGCTAGTAATCTGCACTCTTCCTATCGGAGATGCTGAAAAAGCATATGTTGTTGTTAAGGTCTTCATTATCTTTGTTTATTTAGTATGATATTATCCAACTGCAATAGCCATTGCAATAGCAAATGTTTCAGCAGCAAGTTTCGCTCCATTTGAAAATGCATCCCCACTAGCACTTAAATTGCCTGATACAGTCAGTTTTTCGTTAGGTGTTGTTGTACCAATACCGACACTGCCTGTATTTGAAATTATGGCTCTATCAATATTATTAGTTCTAAAAATAATACCATTATTTGTTGTAACATCTAATGCAACGTTTCCTAAGCCTGTATAGTTTGGTGTTATGTTAAATACAACACCGCTTCTGTCAAATCTTGATATTCCTTCACTAACGTGGAATTTTGCCACAGGTGATGTCGTGCCAATACCAACATTGCCATTACCCAGAAGCGTCATAACTGTAGTGTCTGGTGTTATTGGCGTTAATGTGTTTCCTTGCATTAATGCTATATCTAGTCTAGTATTGTTTACGCTTGAACTAGGATTAGACAATTTAAATGATGCCGCAGTATGAAATCCAACTCCAGGATTGTAAGGTCTTGATAAGACTAACACATCAGTTGAAGATGTGGTTGTAGGACTCCCTGCAACATCCAACTTACCTATTAAAGATGACGCTGTTCCAATACCAACCTTATCACCAGCTGCATCAACAAACAGTGTATTTGTATCAACTGTTAAATTTCCAGTTGCACTTATATTACCAACAACTGTTAATTTTGCAGTTGGTGTTATTGTACCAATACCAACATTATTATTATATAAATTTAAAGTATTAGTTTGGTAAGGAGCGTCTAAAGATAAGCGAGGACCACCAACTCCATCGCTTCTTATATATATTCCACATGGCCAAGTTCCTGATGTATTGTCGAATCTAATTCCGCCTGACTGACTCGCATTAAATGTAACTGGTCTGAAATCTATTGCTTGTAGCGGGTTATTAGTACCAATACCTACTCTATTATTGACACTATCTACAAACAGTGTATTTGTATCAACTGTTAAATTACCGCTTAAAGATAATGTATTATTAATCTGTGTCGGCACTGACAAAGTAAAAGAACCATCATTGTTGATGTTGGTTTGTGCAGCACTGAGTGCTAATACGTTTGATGTGATTTTAGTTGTTGCCATTGTGATTATTTATTTTAAGGCTCGTTATGATGCTGAAAGATATTCTACGACTAAATGCCCCTCGACAGTAGTGGGGTTAGTTGGTGCTGCTGTGTTATGTGAAAATAAGAATTGCATTGTAGCCTGAGAGGTAACATTAATAAATCCAAAAATCTTCAAACTACCTTCAGTGAAGTTTGGTGTACCGACAGTTACGTTACCACCGTCATGACTTACAGCATTAACGTTTCTGAAACATGATGCAGTATATGTGCCTTGGTTGTATATACTTTGCCTGATTCCATCAACGCTGACAGTTCCGCTTTGAGTCGAAAACCTAATTCTTGGACTTATACTTGCTGATACCTCGTTGTTTTTAACAAAAACATGATATTCAAATCGGTAGTCACCAACTGGTAATACCTTAGTAAATAATGTATCATAGTTATTTAGAACCGTGCTTGATGTTGTTGAGAGTGTTGAGTAAATTTTCTGACCATAGCGAGAGTCAGAAAGATCGCGATTCATTACGCTTGTGCCGTTCGATGCAGCTTGACTGGTTAGCTCGACTTGACCTACGAGGGATGGACTAATTAGCGTTATACTATTAGCAATCTTAGCACTAGTCACGCTGCCATCACTTGGAGTAACTTGACCTACTTGCACAGTATTAACTGGAGAAACCACAACTGCTTTACTGCCGTTTGCTAATGGACTTGTAAATGTAATATTACCATCACTAACAGTATAGTCAACGCTAGGCTCTTGCAATGCACCATCAATAGCAACGATCAAAGCACTTGGATTAACCAAATTACCAGCACCGCTAAGCGCAAATGATGAAAGCACACCATTACCTGTTAGAGTGGTGCGAACAGGGTCAACAACAGTTGCTACCTGTACACCATTTGAATAAAGATTAGCAGCAGAAATATTCTGCGCACTAACACTACCATTAATAGTAACATCACCTGTTACATTGAATCCTGATAGCTCATATTGCTTAATATCAATTACTGTGATGTTAGCAGACAAAGCATCAAGCTGAGTTGTATAGATTCTTCCAGCGGAGAGCAGACCTGTAACAGATACATCACCAGTAACTGTACCTCCTGAGAGTGGTAGGTAATCATTTAAGAGGTAAGATAAGCCGAGATATTGACTAGCAGAAATAGCTCCTACCACAGTAAGATTACCATTCATTGTACCGCCATCTTGGTATTGAGTGGCATTCGTCCCCCCACCAGAAGCATAAACAGCTACATATTTTCTTAAATCAGTTTTATAATTTTCAAATTTATCGTGAATTTTTTTATTCCAATCCTTTTCGATGGTGTCCCAATCTTTAACAATTGGCTTCCCTTTTTTGGATTCTAAAATATATTCAACTGGCTTTTCATTTTTGATTTTACGAATCTCAGAAAGCAATCCATTTCTACTTTCTTGAATAAGATCTTGAAAATATTTTCTCGCTTCATCTGTAATATCTAGAGTTTCTTCCTTTACTAAGGATAATTTTTCATCAAAATATTGCGAGATTTCTTGTTCTGTTTCTGAGATTTTATTATCAAATTTCTCAGAAATCTCTAAAATTCTCTTATCAACATTTCCTACGCGAGAGAGAGCTTTTTGAACGCCTTTGTTCAGTGAATTATTAAGTTCAATATTGGCATCACGAATTGCATCCAATTCCCTATTAACACCTTCAATTAAAGAAACATCAGCTTTTTCATTCAATTTATTGTTGAGATTTTTATCAATTTCTGATACCTTTTCAACAATTTCTTCAGCAATATCTTTTAATTCTTTATCGACTTTTGGGTTGATATTACTTTCATATAATTCTCTGACCAATTTTTTGACAGACTTATCAATCAGCTTGGAAGAATTTTGAAAATTCCCTCTGAGAGATTCATTTAGATTATCAGCAATGTCTTGAATTTTAAGATCAATGCTTTCACGAATCTCATCAAATTTATAATCATTGTCTGAAATTAATTCATTTTTAATTTTTCCAGAAATGATGGTAAATTCGTCTACAAGATTTTCTCTTGCCGATTCCAAATATTCCTTGAGAGCTTTTTCTTTTTTCCTACCCTCATTCTTAATATCTTGAATCTTTCTCGCTTTATTATGTTCTAAAATTTCAAGAGATTTCTTTATAGCATTTCTCTTTACTCTTTTTATTTCTTCGAGAATTTCTTGTTTTTTATCTTCTACAATTTCAGAATTATCGAAAGTTTCTTCGATGATCTCTCTGATCTCCAAATCTTCATCGTCATCATTCTCGATATTTGATTCAAAGATTTCAACTGGTTCGCTTTCCGAATTAAAATAAATTTCTTGTTTTCCTTTCAGAAGTAAGAAAGGATATTGTGCTTTTTCGTCTCCTTCTTCTACAAGAATAGATACGATTGGATTACCGTTTTCTTCGGAAATCTTCTCAGCCACATATTTATTTTCGTTTATCTGCACCTCAAAAACACCGAAAAAGACTTCTTGAAAATCTTTAACTTGAAGGATGTTTAGAGGAGAGTTAGACGAGGTAATTTTTACCTCTTCGCTAAACAGTCTCATCTTTTATATTTAGTCAAATGGTTATTATGTCAATTATAATTATTAGAAAACTGAAAAACCAACAGGATCGAAATCTCCGTATCCACCTTCGATTAAGAATTGTTCCAATTCTTTTTTCTCTGCAACGCCTTCTGACAAAATGGAATCTCCATTGATAGAACCACCACCAGGTAAACCTACACCACTAATTTTTGTGAGAATTCTACCCCACATAACTTTACATAAAGCAGTGGAGTATTCCAATACCCACTTTTCTTTCACCAAATCTTTGAGCGGTTTTTCCACATAACATTCCAACAAACCGTAGAATGTGGTATTTTTTGGTTGTGGTAACAAACGTAAATATTGTGTTCTAGGATCGAAATGGATATCTCTTCTCGTGGCAAACATTTTTTCTCTGGTATCGATCCAATCTTTGACAGTATGCCAAGAAAGAATATCAAAACCGTAATTCCCAAGAGAATATGCGTGGTAAGATTGTTGCGCCATGGTTTGTTCCACGGAGAACAATGTGTTCACACCAGTCGTAGAACCTTCTTCAAATGATATGACATCAACGACTTTTCGATAATCCATGATGTCATAATCGAACATATTGTTGTAGGTGCGAACATCTTCTTTTGGTTCACATTGAACAGTGAAAGGTTTTTGATAAGATTGTTGGAACAACGAACTCAAAGAAGGATTGAATCCGACAAATAAGTCATAGGTAGCTTTATCAATAATTTGCATTTGTGTAATACCATCGGATGGAACTACAGCACTCAAAGACGAAGAAGAAGCAAAATAAGAATTCGGTATGGTTGACAAAGAAATATACAATGCATCAGGAATCTTCACTTCATAATCAGGATTAGGTCCGAGTTTCTTATCATTTAATTTTTCCGATGGAGTATATCCAGAATTTGCCACAGTGAAAAGAGTGTCTAGTCTGATCCCTTTACCACTTTCATATAATCCACTATTAAAAATTATATATTCTTTGGAATATCCAGCATATTTCGTATAAAAATCCGTTGCCATCGAAATTGCTTCATAAAGTTGGTCATAATGCAACTCAACATTGATCATTGGATGTCCCAGTAATCTCAAGATTCTTTCTCCCAAACGTTGATAACACTCAATCTTTGAATTGAGATTAGTGGACATGAAAGCTGAAATTGGTTCTACTTGACAAAGGCTCATAGAATTATTTAATAGAATACTAAATAATAGTATGGAATCTAATAATAGCTCAACATTCTATAATCCGAATGTATCTAAAAATTTTATGACGACAATCAATACAGGATTGTCGGGATTACAATCTTTCATTTGTTCCGAAGTGTTGGTTATTAATAGAACTGGTGCTGATGTTTATCTCTATGATAGTGGCGATACTGGTAATTCCAATAGACTTCTAATTCTAGACGATGAATCTATTGTGATTCGTGGTATCTCGAATTGTTCTTCTCTGAGTGCTAACACTGCATCTGGTAGTGGTGATTTATATTATCGAGCATCAAGATTTAGTAATTACAATCAAGGGTGATATATGGGTATACCATCAATACCAAAAATAAATAGGCTTTTAACGTCTGTTTCGGGTTTAGCTTCAACTGACCCCGCAGCAGCCTACATAGCTGCTATTACGGCTGCTGGTGCTACCGTTACACCTACACAACGAAGTGCTATCAACACCTTTATAACAACTGGTGAAACTGAAGGATGGTATTCTTCAATAAAACGTCTTTATCTACCAATCTGGGCTTCCGCCGCGCCTAACGCTATCGACATGATCGGGCGCACTAGCGGCACGTTCAACGGCATAGTGACGCATAGCGCGGGTTTTGTAGCAAGCGATGGCTTAACGGGATATTTTGATATTGGCTCCTCAATGGCTTCACATGGTCTTTCTAGATCATCTGGCTGGCTTGGCGCGATAATGAAAACAGCAATATCAAACCAACAGTATTTAGGGGCTCAAAACGGTGCGTCTGCGGTCGAATTGCTACGCCACACAACTACTGGCATCACGACTGACTACAACGATAGCGGATCTGGTCGCAACTCATCGCTTGTCCCTGATAGGTCTGGAATAATAAGCGCGTCCAGATTTAGTGGTGACATGAAACACTTCCAAAGAAAAACATCAGGAAGATCAAATATCGGGACTTTCACTTACGCAGACACTGGATCAATGACTAGCTTAAATGCTTTTGCGTTGGCAAAAAATTCTTCTGGGGTTGCTGCTTCAGGGGGAACATCTGAAATGGGTGGATGGTGGTTTGGAACAGGCGTTTCTGACGCTGCCGACTCAGCATTCACCCTCGCCCTCAAAAATCTCTGGGAAACCTGCACAGGACTCACACTACCATGATTGGATTTGTAACAACTAAAGAACAGGCAGACGCAGTAAACGCAGCCATCGCAAAAGCTCAAACTGATCGCGGCTTACCCGTGTTTTGGTTAGCTGGCAGCTTTCTCATCCATAATGGTGAACATATAGGAATGCACTTTGTGCCATGTGATGAAACAATTCTCTCAACTCCATTAATGGGTAATCCCATTCAAACACCACAAGACTTTCCTGAGTTCACCACGATCATCGAATCAATCGGTGGGTTGGGAGTTAGGGTAGATATTCCAGCCGAACACTTTATTTCACCAATTCAAATTGGTGAATAATATATAGATCCAATATTAAATAATATCATGGATTTATGGATTTTCCTAATGCAAAACGCGCAAACTATTTCAATTGTTATTGGATTGGTAAGCACCTTCTTGGTTTTTTTCAAAAAAATTAAAAAATTTATTATTAAAAAATATGAACAACATAAAATTTATAGTAAATCTAAACATGAAATACCAGAAATTTTACAAGAAATTAAATCGGGGATTGGTAATTTAGATACTCGAATGAAGAATGTTGAATATGAAATCTCCCCTAATGGTGGTGGTTCGATGAAAGATTCTCTGAAAATTATCAAAGCAGAAATAGAAGCAATGTTTTGGTTGAACCCAAAACCATCTTTTCGCACTACTTCTAAAGCAATGAACATTCAAGTTAATGAAGCATATTGTCATTTGTGTGCAACATCATCGGAAGAATTACTTCGTTTGAATTGGAAAAATTTCATAGAAGATGAAAGTCAATTGGACGATTACATGCGTAGATGGGAAGAATCCACTGATGCCTTTTCACAATTTGCTGGTAAATTAAAATTCAAAAATTCTCGTGGAGAATCTATGGGCGAATGGTTAGTAAAAGTTCGTCCTCTCGGATCAATAGAAGAAGGAAAAGATTATTTGTGGAACGGGTCAATTTATCCGTTCGATCAAAAATCAAAAGAGTGTGCTAGGAATTTTAATATTCCTCTGAATTAAACTGGAGGTGCTTCCTCTGCTGGTGGTGCTTCCTCTGCTGGTGGTGCTTCTCCACCGCCCAAATCAGCTTCTTCGCCGCCTCCTATAGCGGCTCCTCCACCTCCGAAGTCTGGAGGCATACCACCACCTCCACCACCTCCACCTAAGTCGCCGCCTTCTCCTCCCGCAGCACCTTCAGCTTGTTGCGCTGCAAGTTCTTTCCAGTTAGGTCCGTTGGCTTTAATTTGCTCAATTTCGTATAGGAACTCTGCTTCATTTCTCAGGAAATGGCGATTAGCAAGAATGTCTGAATCTTTCCAGTCCAAATATTTTTTCATGGCAAAGGTTTTGGAGACAAATTCGCTGTTTGTAATACTGGTAAAGGTGTTAATTTTTAGTTCCAATTTTTGACTTTCTCTCATGTCATAGAAATTCGTCGGAACATTAAATTCCACTTGAATATTATCTTCGAAAAGATCGTATTCTTCGAACATTTCTTTGAATTTGAGATGAGTGACAAATGCTCTTTTGATACCTTGGGCAAATCTTTGTTGTTGACGGATGATCATCTTCGCAAATTTGAGTTCTTCACGAAGCATTTCTGTTCCGTCATTATAACCCGTTTCATTGTTAAGACGAGAAGTTGGAGTCTTCAGAGAACGATAAAGTTTCTTAATGAACCAATCCAGTGGCTCCATGTTACCATCTGATTGTTGACCACCAAATGTTTCAACAGTTGTTGCTTCCTGTCCTTGTCTCTTAGCAAACCAGAAAGAATCTAGAGTAGATTGCGGTGCATATTTTTTAACAATATCACTTTGATCCAAATCGAAAGTCTTGGTAGACCAATATTGGGATTGCAATTTTCTCAGATATGCTTCAGCTTGAGGAACTGGCAATCTACCAACATCAACATTGAAAAGGAAACGAAGAGGGGCATGAACCATTCTATGGATAACCACAGAATCTTCGATCATCGAAAGCTGTCTATAAGCTCTACGGCAATTCTCAATGAAAGGAATAATAAAATCTTTTGTTTCATTATATTGTCCGCTATTCACATAAAGAACTTGGTTCTTTTCAAATGGAATATATTCATAGCGTTCGACTTTTTTATTATCGATGCTAGAAAAAATAGGCTTTTTATAAATGAATGCTTTGACCAACATCGTCTGGATGTTGTCATAAACGGGATCAAATTGATCAGCAGGAAGATTTTTAATAGCAACAACACCTTGTTTGATATAATCATCTTTCAGAATCAATTCGAAAAAGAGTTCACCTTCAACAAGAAATTGTCGGAAATAATGCCATCCATTGTCATCCAAGTCCAACATGGAACAGAATTTAGAAAATTCTTTTTGTAATTCTTCTTTTTTATCTGATTCTAAATCAGCGTTACGGAAATTAAGAGTTACGATTTCTCCATCTTCATCGACGTTAATAGTTTCGTCACAAATCTCGTCCAAAGCATCTGCCACTTCAGAGTAAGCAGCAATCATACGGTAGTCTCTAAGACGACCTGGTTTTTCTTCTGATGCTTGGGAATACATCAAATCCGTAAAGGATTTGTCTTGGTAAATTGCTGAAAACGCTGTGTTATTCCAGTCGTTATTAAGAGCTACGGAGTTCTTAGCAATCGCTTCAGGTCTACGTAACCCGATTTTTTGGAAATATTTATATTTTGTATTCTTCGCTTCATCAGGAGTTTGTTGAATAAAATTCCCACGATTCTTCAAATAGGATTGCATATTCCTATCAAAAGTAGAGCCTTTTCCATCGCTACCTTGATACTGTTTATTTGAAGATGGTGTTGTTGAACTGCCGATACCCGCCATACTTATTATTTAGGGGGATTTGTCAATTATTCAATGAGAACTTATCCATCCTGCATCATTAGCTGTGATAAATACAGCATTTCCATTAAAATTATTAAAATAATCAGAACTCAAAGAAATTGTCGCGATATTATCATTCACAACCTCGATCACATTCTCTGGTAACTGGTAAGCAGAAATGGTTGGGAACTTGGCAGTATCAATCTCCTTATAAATTAATTCGGGAATATTTCTGTTTGCCGACAGATACCAAGTGTTATTGTAACCAAATCTCTTTCCATAGAATTGGAAATTTCTTTCGTTCAACTCAGTTACAATCAAAGAATCTCCTTGATGAATACCATTGATGAAATAATTGGTGAATTCGGGATATGCACTGATTGATATACTGTCTGTTTGAACACCCTCTGCACTGATAGCATCGAAGAGATTGTAATCACAAAATCTAGTGCTGACAGGGAGGGCGTGGAAGTCTGCATTCACGACATAGATCGGTGATTGAGTCTGGTTATAATCCTTGAACAACCAACCTTTGATCGTGAATGATGTGGATGCAGAAATTCTCCATTTTGTATCAGGTGACAAATCTTTGGGATTTTCATAAGAAATATCTCCCGACCATTGAATTTCTGAACGAATCTCATCGATAAATGGTAAATTAAATTTCTCAGGAATTTTCCAAGAAACGATAATATATGGATTACAATTTACGACGAAATTCTGGATGATCTGATCCAGATCTTCTTTGAAATAACAAATAATGTTCACATCCAGAGTGAGATTTACTGGAATTGGTGTTGGAATTTTAGCAAGTCTATTGCTAGAATCCAACTGTTTTCTATACAGAAATTGATCTTTATTTGAAATCCTAGAAGGATCACGAGCTAAACTTGTCTGCTCAATCGTTACTACTGGCAGTGTCAGTGTCTTAGCTCTATCAGAAAGATCATGAAGGACACGGTGTTTAGGTCCGTTTACATACCGAACTTCAATTTTCTCCTTCGATTGTCTGGTTTTCGCATCGTAACGATACACGAAAGCATCGTCAAATGCTGCAACGAACATATTGAGGAGTTGGGAATTTTCGAAAAAGTAATTATAGTCCTTCACTCATAATACTTAATCAACATCAATGTATTTAGCTTTAATCACATTATCGGCAATATCAGATAAAAGTTCAGATGCATAGATTTGGGGGTCGTCTGATTGGCAAATAATCTCTCCACTGAAACAATTATATTCTTTGAAAAAATCTATTACTTTATCAAAAACGATATTGCGAATTTCTTCGGAATCTTCATATTCCACGATAGTATCTGTATATAGGTTGTATTGTTTTCTCATATTATTAAAAATTTCCAAATCCAATTGCTCTTTCTTGTTGCTTCAAAGGTGAGTCAAATTCTTCCACATTAAAGACATCGCACAGAGCAATTTCATCATCAAAAGTATGGCTAATACCGCAATGTTCTCCCAAACGATTGGCATCTTTTACTGAAAGTTTACCAAAATGGTGAGAGATGTGGAGTCTTCCTTTTCTCAATAAAGCTGAATCAATTGCTTTGATATCAGCATTCATCGTGGCAACCACTTTGATTTTCAGTGAGTCCTTGAGGAAACCATCAGTCAAGTTCAACAAATTTGTTGTTGCTGAATTTCTATCACCACAAAGAATTTGTTCTGCGTCTTCCACGATCAAAGTGCATCCTTGATTCTGCAACATAAAAGAAACGAAGCTTGGTTCTGATATAATACTAACCATCGAAGGTGGAACATAGATAACATCGTTCTCACATTTCGTGATCATGTTCTTGATGAAGTTCGTCTTACCACATCCAGGAGGTCCGTAAAATACCATGAGATTATTTGATTTATCGTCAAAGAATTTCATGATCTTTTCATATGGAAATTCATCTCCATAATACAAAGGATACTCCCCGTCTTTAATTTCAATATTATTGAAAGTGGTCTTTTGTTTATACAAACCCTGAGCATTCTGAGCGATCATGTAAAAGTTCTTCTCCGAATCGGGAACGAAAAGAACGTTCATATCAATTAACTCCCCCAACAATTGTTCGATAGCATTTTTATTTTTAAGAAGAGGGCAAAATGATATGGAAACAACTCCGCTTTCCAAGCCAACAAATTCCACATCTTCATCATCCTCTTTATCAATTTTGTTTTCAGGTAAACCGAAATTACAACGAACCATCAAATATAAAAATTCGTTGAAATAATATCCAGCTTTGAAATCATTGATTTTATATTGATGGGTGACATCAAATTTCCATTTTCTGAAAAGATCATGAATATCATTAAGTCTTCGAGCATCTACTAGATAATCATCGAGAATAATAGTGTTCAGAGAAATATTTCCGAACTTCTGTTCAAATTCTTGAGGATAGTCAGAAGGATTCTTAAATTCACCAACTGAATTCACCCAGTAGGTTCTCTCCAGTGCTTTTTTGATTGTTTCTTTTAATTTGCTCATATCAGTTAAATCTGTCTAGGAAGAACTTGGGAAGCTTCTTCTTGTTTCTATTAATAGCATCGAAAATGCTCCCGTCAAGTATATATGTTTCACACCAGTCATCATGGGCGCGAACACTACGACCACAAGCCTGAAGCAGAGTCTTGAGCATAGCATTGCCATACCAATCCTTATCAATTTTCATCAGCTTCTCTACTCGAACATCTTTTGTAGGTAGCCATGGTGCTTTCAGAATGATTTGGAAGCGAGACAAATCACCTTTCAAATCCACGCCATATGTCATTGACGGAGATACCAAAATGGTCGGTTCGCTGGACGATTCATGGATTTCCAAAAGCTGTTCATTATTCACTCCCGCTTCTCTACAAAGCAAACGATCTGATTTTATATTTTCTCGAATATAATCTGCCAAATATTGGGTGTGCGTGTGGATGATACCTTTTTCATCTTTATGATGTTCCATAATACCTTTGATCTGTTTCACCAAAGTTGGAAGCATGGATTTCAGATTTTGAAAATTTAATTTCTGTTTCGCCATGATGTGAATTGGTGACTTCTCTGAATCAAAGTCTGTTCCAATATGAATATATTCATGATCTTTAATACCAAGAGCTTTACAATAAGCATCAGGATCAATAATCGTCGCAGAAAGAATGACTACCTTTTCAGCATAATCAAACAAATATTTTGAAAGAACATCAACTTTCAAAGGAATAAATCGAATGGCATTTTCCAATCGTTCTACGATGTAGTCGCTATCATAGAAAGTATCAACCAACAATTGCAAGGAATTTTGAAGATTAGTGAGTTTGGTGTATTCCTGTTTCTTTTTATTGAAAGTGATGATATCCTTTTTATTACTATTCTCACCAAACCAACTTTTGTATTCTTCTACGGAATTTGTTACACTGTCTGCAACCTTGCTAATCCATGCCAACACCTTGGTTTTGTTATTATCATCATTAGGGAATGGCGTGACGAGTGTTTGAGTCTTCATGAGAAATGGGATATCCACTTCACATGTAAATTGACCGACTAACTGCTCTTCCAATTCCGAACCTTCATCACATACAATGATTTGTCTTTTCTTGAGATGGTTGGGGAGAGAGAAAAACATACTGTAATTCAAAGCAGAAAACTTTGATGTCAGCATGTTATTGCGAGAATTGTAATATGGGCAACGATTAGCTTTCCAACACTCATTCTTCTGATTGGCAACGTAAATACATGGCGCGACATCAACTGATAATGTATCGTCCACATCACACTGGTAGTTACTCTTACCTTTCAGAACTCCCGTATCATCGAAAGTATTCTGGTATTGGTCTTGGAGTGATTTGGTAATCGTCAAAGAATAGCAACCAAATGAATCGATATCTTTCATCAATTCTGCACCATTTTCAGCAAATACGCTATAATTCTTTACGAGCCGTTCAAATTCAACGGGAACATCTTTGGATACATTCCCAAGGGTTTTAGCTAAGTGTGTCTTACCTACCCCCGTGTCTGCATGGACGATTACGAATTTTTTGCCATTCTCAAATGCTTTTTCAATGGCATTGAGAGCTTTCGCTTGTTTATCACGAGGGTTAAATCCCTCTGGGAAGTTTAATATTAAGTTACGCATTTTTTAAGATTTCAATTTCACATCAAAATACATTTGATATGGAAATCCTACCACGTAATTTTAAGATGTCAAGACGTAAAGATAATTATCGAAAAATTTAGAAGCATCTGACTTGTTGATCGCTTTCATCTTCCAATAAACCTCTTCAGTTCTTGGGCAGAATGCGCTCAGAGCATAATCAAAAATAAATCCATTTTCGATTTTTTTAATATCATAAGGATAAGAGATTTCCCATTCTTTGGTTTCATTATCTTCCTCAATTTTAAATCTTACAAAATTTTGTTTCGTGTTAAACATTTGTATTTTACCCCCTTTGATTGTTCGGGAATTCAAAACAAATTTCACATCACGGAAAATTAATTTTTTTAAATGTTCTTCGATTCTATTCATGGATAAGGGTCGAGATTGAGTTCGTTGTCCATGTATCGCAATTTCTCGTTTGGACTCATGGGGAATATATTTTCATTGAAAAACTTCCAAAAGTTATCATCTGCTGGGATTTTTTGGACGAGATAGCACATGTCCATTGAGACATTTCTAAAGTCCTGCATGAAGATATCCCAAGTGACAACCAGATCATGTCTACGCTCATCAACTTTTTTGGGGTCGAAAGAACCTGAAAAGTTCAAAGTTGTCTTACCATTATAAGAATTAAGAATCTCCATACTATTCGTACACAACATCTGGCGAATATAAGGTCGTCCTGGTGAGCGTTCAGGTCGCCTACGAACAATTAATAAATCACAAATATTACTTTTCAGTAATCTTTGCAATTCACTTCGTCTTAACTTTTTCAGCATTTACTTCACAAACGCCAAACATGCGCTGTTCATTCAAGAACAAACCGTTCTTCACTTTACCATGACCTGTTACTTCCAAATTGGTGATTGGAATACCCATATTATTGGGGAACACTACGATATCACCGACTTCAGTGTATCGCACGTTTGGTCCTTTGAGGATGACTTTACCTTTTCTCCAAGCATTATGAACTTGAGCAACAGGAATTGCAATTCCTCCACGTAGAATATAGTCACCTGTTTCTTCTCCTGTGACCAAATCACAATATTCAAGAAGCATCACATCGTCAAAAAGTTTGGATAGACTATAATCATCCAAACCAAAATCACTTGGTAGTGCTTTATCACTAAGGTCAATGTGGGATTTTTGCGGGGCTAAAACATCAATAGATACTTTCGACATGAATATATTTATTGATATTATTTATTTGTCAATCGATATTTGACAATTTCCACCGTGTTTAACCTTAAACGGTGTATTAATATGTTTATAGTGTTGCACTAAATCGTGGATCATATTCAATTTATCATAATCTGGTTCTATCCAATAGTGACCACCTTCCAATTTCATATCTACCAATTGTTGATATGCTATTTTATCTATGGTATCATGGGGGATACATGATAAATGATAATTGACACCACCATAATGGTAAACAAAATCAATATTGTTATTATCATTTTCCTCTAATAAAATATTCTGATCTTTCAAATCATTACAAATTTTAATATCTTCTGCGGGTACAGACGTAGTATCTTCTGGAATTTTATATCCCCCAACATTATACCATTCTTCTTTTTTGAAAGAAATTGAATTAGGTGATGAATTACCTATCGAAAATTCATCACCGTATATGACATAACATGGAATATTTCTATATGCTTTGTTTTCATCATATTTTGAAATGTGATTACTAATTCGGTTTGGTAGAAAAATATCATCATCATCCAATGGAAGTATTAAATCGTAATTTCCAACCGAAATGCCGATATTTCTTTTCTCTGCGACTGTCATTTTCCTATTACAATTTATAATAGTCACATTCAAATAATCACAATGTAGTGTTACATTTTTGTCATCGTTAATAATGACTAAATGTTTATCATCCCAATCTTGTGATAAGAAAGATGCTAACATCCTTCCCAAATAAGGGATTCTACCATATGTAGGGCATACAACAAGACTTTTCATTTTTCTCTTTTTTTAGATATATATTTGATATTTTTTCTTTTCAATTTGGGAATTACATTTTCAAAGAATCGAAATGTTTCTTCGTCGGTATCGAATATCTGTGAGTATCTATTTACTGTCTCATTAGCATAGTTCAACAGATCTTTATCATAGAAACTCAAGTAACGAGTGACCATGTATGGTGAAAATTCTTCCAACAATTCATTTGTCATCTCACCTTTCTTATCAAAAAGAATATGATTTATACTGTTAAACATAAGCGATTATTGATGATGTTTAGATACTCCTCACTGATCTCACTACCTAAAAAGTTTCTATTATTTTTAATAGCCATTTTAGCAGTAGTCCCACTTCCCATGAATGGATCGTATACCAAATCGCCTTCATTTGACCAGCTTAAAATATGATCTTCTGCTAATTTTTCAGGGAAGATTGCTGGGTGTTTGTATGCAATTTTATCATCAGAACCATAACCACCTCCTTGTGTATACTTCCAAATATTACGTCGAATACCAAATTCAGGAGCGATCTTACTTTCATATTTCTCACCCATAGTCCCATCTGCTTTTCTACGTTGGCGAGTCTTACCCCAACGCTCTCTCCATTTATTTGGTCTGTCGCAAATAGGATTGAATGTTTTGACTTTATCTTTAGATAAGACAAACATATATTCAAATGCAGGGTAATATCTATTTTTCACTGGTGAGACTCCGCTCTTCTCATAAATGATAACATCATGTAATTTGAAACCAATTTCTTTGAAGTAAAGAGCTTGTCGAAAACTCGTTCCAGATTTATCGCCATCTTTAGTCTGATCACCGACCACCCAAACAACAACTCCACCTTTTTTAGTGACTTTAAAAAGTCCTTTGGCTACATTTTCAAAATCAAATGAATAGCCATTATAAGTTCTCAAGTCATCATATGGAGGACTGGTAACAGTTAAATCGATAGATTCTTCTGGCATCCTATTCATAGTATCCAGACAATTTTCATTATATATTTTATTAATTTCAAACATCAAATTTAAATATTTTATCGTGGTAAATATCAGTCGCTTCTCTATCATCTGCGAACCACTTGGAAGGGAAATAAGATATCTTACCACCAATCAAAGCTGCCCACCAAGAAAAACTAGAGTTGCTCCCCACTACTATATCACACTTCGACATCAATGCAAGCTCTTTAATATCAGATTCTGATTTCATTATAATGAATTCTTTACCTTTAAATTCTTCTAAAACAATTTCAGGTGAATCTGTGAATACAATAATTTTATTTCCTCTCACATCTTCAGGTGTGAATGTATCAAATAATTTATTGAAGTATTCAGTTTTACATAAATAATGAATATCAGCATGTTTAAGATAATCTCCTCTTCTTATATGAAATGCAATATTCAGATCGCCTCCATATCTGGGAAGAACATCGACCTCTGGCAAGTTCAATAAAGAAATAAATTCATCTTTATATTCTTCAAAGTATTTCAAAGATTGGAAATATCCGTTCAATGATACAGACCCCTCATGGAACGGTAATTCATCATAATTAAATCTTTTTTCATGGATACCAATCACATCTCTAGTGAAACAATTACCATATTCAAAATTCTTGAAGATTGTATCTTTATACGCCAAAGGATTAGTTCCTTGACCAGCAAACCAATTATAAGGGTTGATGATCAATTTCTTACCATGTTTCTTAGCATAAGCATAGCCAGCAGCTATTTGAAATAACTGATTACCCACGCCACCAATAACATTTACATAACAATTATTCATATATATTAAATTCTTTCAATTCTTTCAATTGTTGTTTTAATGATGTCGTAGGTATACATTTTTCATTTTGTAAATTTCTATAACATTTACCGCCAATTTTTGGAGTTATTGATATTTTCAAATCAAACACATCTGAAATCATATTGATTAAATTATACTTTGATACGATCTCTGGTGAGTGTAATATACTAACACCTTCCCAAAACGATTTATATTCTAATAATTGATTTATTCTTTTACACAATTCTAAACATGTTACACCGTTCCAATAATGATCGACGTATCCATGGACATTTTGTTCACGTTTAGACTTACACCATTCAAGTAATGATAATTTATTATTAATTTCTTCACCGATAATAGAAGTCCTAATTATAGATAAATTAGGTGCTTCGCCTAATAATTTAGATTTACCATAATGATCTTCACAATCAGGGAAAGATGATTCATTGTAATATCCATCTTTACCACTAAAAACACAATCAGTTGTTATATGGATAACATTACACCCATTTTCCATTTTAAATTTAGATAAAATATGAGGAAATATAGTATTAACTTTATACATATCATCTATATCTGGGTTTCGTTGTTTAATAATACCAGCAGCATTAATTATAACATCCACACTAGAAACATTTGATGTTAAAAAGTTTAATATATTCTCGTGAGATGATGTCAAATCTAACATTTCTCTATCTACTGGTAATACCGTATAACCTTTTTGTCTGAAATACTTAACACAATAAGCTCCCAACATTCCTGTGCTTCCAAATACTATAATTTTCATGGTTTAAAATAATTTTTAGATTCTAAATATTTTTCAAGTTTTGCATATTCGAGTGTATTATCTTTCGAAGAATATTCATTTTTTGAAAATTCTACAACGTTTAAATCTTTATCTGGATACATCAAATAAACATCATTGGTATGTCCATAACTCATTCGTCTAATTTCTTCAGATGAAGCCATAATTTCATGAATTTTTTCACCAGTTCTAGGTTCGGAGATTTTATATTTCAACCCAAATTTTTCTTTATAAATATTGAAAAGATCAACCACGAAAAACGATTTTAAATCTGGGATGACATTACATCCTTTATACTTCAAAGATTTCAAAATCAAATCTACAGCATCTTCAACATCCAATAAAAATCTTGTCATTTCGCTCCCGTAGAGAGAAAGTGTTTTACCGTTTTTGATGTATTCCCATATCAAAGGAATAATTGATCCTGTGGAATTCATCACGTTTCCATATACGGCAGTAGTTAGGCTACAGTTCGATCTACCTGCAATGAAACACTCGCCAGCTACATATTTCATTGCGCCATAAATTGTAGTTGCTGCTCTACTTTTATCAGATGATATGAAGCAAGCAGCTTTGAAATTATTTTCTTCTGCCGCAATTCTGGAATTGATTGCACCGTCGATAATGATTTTAGAAGCTTCTTCATAATTATCATTACAAGCTTCAATTTGCTTGAGAGAAGCAGCGAAAATACCAATCGTATGATCCTTAGATTTTCTAGTTAAAAGATCTCGATTTCGTATATCTCCGACGACGAAATTAACTTTTGGATATTCTTTTTTGAGGTAGTAATGCTTCGACTCATCACGAGAATAAACCGTAATTTCATTATTTTCAGATAGACGACGAATCAGATTTCTTCCAAGAAATCCAGCACCACCTGTTATAAAAATTTTTTCATTTATCATAAATCATTTGTTTTGTTCTGGAAATCTTCTTACATATTGTAACACCTGGGTTGAAAGGTAAAGTCACAATTTCGAATTCATCGATTAGATTTTGTTTAATATATTTCGCTGTTTTATATACATCTTCACATTGTCCCCTGTCAGTCATAGACCAATCCCAAGGATATGTGTCATGGAAGAAAATAAATCCATCCTCAATCACGCGATCTTTCACATTTAGAAAATCTTTTAGAGATTGCTTATAGGAATGGTCAGCATCAATGAATACTACATCGAATTGTTCATCGGTCAGTGAATTAAAATAATCATCAGTTGTCTTCTGATGATATTCCATATTACCCTCCAAACTAAATTCAGCAGGAATCATATCTACACCAACTGCTTTTTTACAGTGTTTGGCGAGAGTGACAAAATTACCACCGTGTCTCACACCGAGTTCAAGATAGTGTTCTGGTCGAATCCATTTGAACAATAGATCGAAAAATTCCGTATGATTGAATGTTTCAGCGGGAGGTGGGACGTTTCTTAAATGTATGGGTTGCATTATCTATATTCTTCTTTTACTTTCCAATCATTATGGAATATTGTCCACAATGCTCGCTCAATCATATGAGCTTCGCCAACGATAACATCCCATCCAAGGATGTCAAGAATTCTCTGATAAAATTTCTTAGAATATTTTAAAATATATTCCTTCGGAATAATATAATTAACACCTGGTGCAAATCTAAACCAAGATGGAATCTCAGGATTCTCATACATGTCATTGAAAAAATCGTTGATATTTGAGTAATATTTTCCTGCATGTTTTCCAAAATACCACGAATTGTTGATTTCCATATAGCTATTATCTTCCCCGATTTTATTAGCAATACCGTTAATTCTATGAGGTTCGCTTGTAAAGTCCTGAATTTCTGTGAAATGAGTATTGTTGGCAACACTTAAAAAAAATTCTTCCGTACAATTCCCATTAGAAATTACCCGACCATTCTCATCATATCGCGGTGTTCCAGTGTCTTTCAGATTCATCAGGCAAGCACGACAGAACAATGTGGATTCTGGTAGATTATCATAATTTTCCAAAATAAAATGAAACATATCATAAACATTCTGACCCACATTTTTCTGGTGCTTTACTTTTTCCGATTCGGGAAACCGATGATAACGATCATAGATCAGGTAATTCTCACACCATTTATCAACCCAAGAATCCTCAAGATTGTTAGGTAGCCAATTGTAATCACTAACGACTACGAAATTTTTATGAATTTTTTTCACAAATAAATTTTCTTAAAATCTTCAACACTAATTAAATTCAGAGCTTCTACCCTACGTCTTTCCAGAAACGAATAATCATATGGGTCTTCATCAGGAGAAACTGGAAGTAAAACTTGACTTCCACGACGAATAATAGCACATCCTTCATCAGTATCAACTGTGTGAATGGTTAGTCCAATTTCCTCCATGCGAAGCTTTACGATAGCTTTCCAGACATCACCATGCCACGCATCAGAAGCTCGTTCTCTGCGCTGTGTAATCTCTGTGATAGGATTACAATCATGCACTACGATAGTGCCGTTTGGAGATAACCATTTGAGTGAATTTACAATATCGCGATAAGCTTGCTCGAAAATATGAAGTCCATCGACAAATACGATATCATAGAAATGTTGTGTCGTCTTTTCGAAAAAATCATCGGATGTCATCTTAAACGTGGTATCGACATTTGGATCAACTCCCGTTTTCGATTGTGCTTTCACACCCACCCAATTATATCCAGGTTGTGATGGTGTGTTTACCCCAATCTCCAGATAATCTTCATACCCATGCTTTTCAATAAGCCCATTTATAATTTCTGTTCTTGTCATGGCAACATTAACCCTTTCTTCACTAATTCTTCTTTATTTTTCATAATATATTCTGGTAAATTTGATTCATCTTTCCAAGTTTTTTCTCTGGATATAATCTCAAAACGAGCCTGAACATCGTGATACACAAACGCTTTATATTTTGCGTCTTTATTTGTCCAACTAAAGTGCCACCCACCATTTGGAATGTGAATACTTTTAGCTTCCCTCTCCGTTCTGAAATGATTACATCCATAATGTTTTAGTGTTTTAAATTTCCCAACTCTTGTTCCAGTCCAGCACCCAATATCTTGGTTTGAGCGATTATTTAAATAATATGGATATGCTGTTTGAATTGGACGATAAACCAAATCATCTTCGATCTTATAATCAATTTCTGGATTCCAAATTTCATCTAAATCTGAAAGAAAAATAATATCATCATCGTTGCAAATGTTTTCCAATGCTCGTATTGGAGCTTCTTTCTGATAAAATTCTATCACCCAATTATTCGCACCGTCTCCAACATTTGGACTGGTCAAAGCTTTTCGATAATGTTCTTCATCTTGTGGAAAATCAGGCATTACATAATGAATTATTTTAGATTGCCACTTTGAAAATCTTTCTTTATTATCTTCATAATAAAGTGGCTTGTCGTCACCGCAAAAAGTTTGACGAGATTCTACTACTACAAAATAATCCACATGTTCGTCTAAAATGTTTAGACGAACTTCCAACAAATCCAATTCATTATAAAATGATATTACATCAAATATTTTACCCATAAATTCCTGTTCTTTTTTTGTATTCATTATGCTCTATCACACATTCTTCATATGTAAAGAGATTTCCATCGCGATCCAAATAATTATGATCACGAAAGATATTGTAACCACACGACCAATATCCATCAGAAATATTATAGCGACCCCAATACTTGGGAGCTAAAATATATTTCACGGTATCACTCAATAAAGTAGCAAAGTATGGAAAGCTCGAATTTGAAAGAATTAGATAATGGGCGTTCTTGATGATCGTGAAATCTTTTGCAATATCAAAATGTTTCACCTCAAAATCTGGAAATTGCCTACTCGCTCTTTCTACATCATCAGTGATAACTATGAATCTAAAATTTGGATTGATTTGTCGCATTCTATCAATCGCATCACTCCAATACTTCCCATTCAAATGGAAGTGTGTTACGCTTGCGTATTCTCCCCCCCGATAGTTGATAATGCAAATATTTGGATCGGAATAATCATAGCAATCCTTTTCTGGTTTAATTTTCAACCATTGTCTAATTTCCTCCTTGCGATGAATGATTCTCTCTTCTGATTGAAAGATGCCATCAATTTTAGTGTTATCTTGGATAAGTTCCAAATTGGGATCATCGATTGTCACGTTTGAACCATTGGGAAGATACCACCATCTTTCTTTAAAATAGGTTTGAATACCATCTGGAAGAGTATCGGGTGGACCACCTTCTCTACCAGAACCACCTGTTACGGGCAATCCGAAATCCAAATCCATGAAGTCCAAACACTTGAACTTATGAGGATTCATGATGCCAAAATCAAATCCCTTATCCTTGGCAACCACTCGCGTTGTTACATAACACGCAAGCTGATTACCCAATCCCTGACCGTTGTATATTTCAGTTACTATCATATTTCTCTTTACAAAATTTTATCTCATCATTCAAATTTCCTGAATATCTACTGCTGATCTGATTCTCATGACAACGATTCGTCACTAAGCAATCTTCAATTACAGTTGGCATCCCATATCTTTGCCCCAATCGGTAGTAGTATGCCACATCCATGAGCATTGTCAAGTCTTCGTCAAATAATTCAATATTTTCATTATGAAACGCTAGAACAGATGGAGAACTGATAGTATTCACACCTTCCAACAATCTGTCATTCCAAGAAGGAACCATGGGTCTTTCAAAATTCACACCATCTCTGGTATGATTACACCCACAAACAGCCCATTTATTATTTTCATCCTGAAAAGCTTTATCGAATTTTTCCAGACATCTACGGTCAAACATGAAATCATCTTGAAACATGACCTTGATGATTTCACCCTCTGCTCTTTTCAAGATATTATTAAGATTAGCTACACCATTACCATGATTTTCATTATATTTAAAATATCGTAATATATAATCTTTCTTCGATTCTTCTAAACAAAAATCAAAAATCTTCCAATTCTTACTATGATCCGAAATTACAATTTCGTAATTCTGGAAGGTTTGAATCTGGATTGAGTGGATTAAGTCTTTCAGGTATTGAAGACCGAATCCGTGTTGTTCCCAAACGGGTATGCATATGGAAAATCTAGGTTTCAAAGCGTCCAACTTTTAATATATTGTTCCAACTCCTCCCGCTTAGTATTACCACAAACAAAATCAGAATGTCTCCGATTATTATCGTAATACGGATGCTTTTCTCTTACAGTATTCTCGTGTGGTAAATGCCATGCGATTGCATTTTTATCCTCGACTCTATCGATGAAACAGCCCATTTTGTTGAATCTAGCTAAAATCTCATCGTCTTCATAACCCCATCCTTTAAAATTTGGATTATAACCATTGCAACGAATAAATGTTTCTTTACTGAACATCACCATACCACCTTTGCTATGTGGATGGGCTACTAGGAAATTATCATCCTGATCATAAGGAATCGGCTTCAATGATTGAGATTTTTCCAATAGATCAACCAAGGATTGATTTTCCACGAATTTTTCAAACATTGGTTGCTTCAAATGGATAAACATTCCATTATATGGGTAAATGATTCTACCCTTCCCATACTTTTCGAATTTATATTTAGCTTCATGTAAAAATACTGGATCAACAATCACATCCGTATCACCAGCAATCAGATAATCCACATCCAAAATTTTGGACATCTCATTGAATGCCTTGGTTCTCCAATAGACATCATGGTTTACCATGAACAGACCTTTACAGTCGTATTGTTTACAGAGTCTTTTGAAATCCTTATCCAAATGCTTATCGTCATTTAGAATGGCGATCTGGAGATTTTCCGAGTTCTCTCGATAAAATTTCACAACCATTTCCAGATTGCGAAAACGGTCATCCACATCCCTACGGAAATGGATCATCAAGCCAATGTTATTAAGGTCTGTTTTCACTTTAATTATTTTTCTTATTTTTCAAAAAAGTCAATACCTCTTTTTCATCTGTATCAGAAACACCGTCTCTTCCAAATGGATAAACACCGAATTTCTCCTTGAAATAGTCCATGGAACTCCGAATATTACTCTCCCATTTCTGCATGGATTCTGGAGTCTTGATGGATGAATTTTCCTCTGAACACGCTTGCTCTTCAATGTAATTCGAAGAATTTGCCAGATCAGCCCACCACCAATAAGGAGTGGAATATCCTTTTAAAGCGAGGTCATAGCTATGGGAAACATGATCGAAAGCATTTTGGAATTTCTCGTCAATCAGACCAACATCTTCCAAACACTCGCGGGAATAGTAACAAAACGCTCCCACACAATGTTGATTAAAAGCTAAAGAGAAATCCCCATAATCAACAACCAATCGGGGGGATGGCTTACCTTTGGAGATACCGTTCTTATTAGCTGGTCCGTGATAGCCGAACATCAGGTGTTGGATTCCGCTTTTCTTTGAAGCATTGATATATGCTTGAAAGATATTAGGGTCTTTGATGAGCATATCATCTTCAATTAGAAAGATGTGATCACATCCCTTATCTAAAAGATGTTGCAATGCTTGATTCTTTGAAATAGCAACGCCAGTATTGTTTGTATGCTGTATTAGATCCACAGTATTTGAATAAATTGTAGGAGTGACGGCATAAGGATTACCGTCATTCACTACAACATATTCATCAATATGGTCAGAGCATAGCTCCAAAGATTTCCAACATTTCCAGAAAAAATCTTCTCTATCTTTGGTTATAACACCAACACCAATTTTCCCGCTCATATCAAAAATTATTAGATACTAATTCTCGGATTTCACTCAATGTCCAGTCTTTAATAAGCTCTCCATTCTTGAAAACATTCACGAATGCACAATTTTTCACATCATCCCAAGTCGCTTGATCTTTCATAGTGAAACCATTTTCAGTTTCATATACAGCGATCAAACCTTTGGCAGATTTTTTAAGTCCATCATCAGTTTTAGGATCTTTGAAGATTTCAATACCTTTGCGTTCACCGTTCACTAGAACTTCACCATAAGTAGATTTGACCGCAAATCCGTGAGTATCTCTAGTGATAATAGCATCAGGATTTATAGCACCTTGATAAGTGAAGCTACCGATACCATAAACAATATTAGTAGAAGCAAATCCCTTGGCAGCAAGACGTTGGCAGATTTGCTCTGCGCGTTCAAGAGTAATACTATCACCATAGATCGCTCCAATGTGAGAGTCAAGCATCTTATAGCCAGTCGAAGAGACTGTGCCACCGAAGATTTCCCAGAGGCATTGAACCATACCTTTGACTTCAAGTTCGGTAATTTCAGTATCACCGTCATCGATCAACTTTCTAACACTACGAACATTATCATATACATAGAACTTACCATTTTCTTCTACGTATTCATCTTCAGTATAGCCAGTAACAATCTTCACTGGATCACCACTGTCAGGACGAATGACAACCTTGCCATCACGAGCCATAATTTGTTCTTTAAGCTGTGCGCAAATGCCACCATCAGGATTGACTACGTTCCAGAAGTCCCATGTATCAGAGACGATACTGACAATGCCATTTGGATAAAGTTCGGTGATGAGACGTTTAAAAGTTCCGACTTCATCTTCAAGTCCACCCATGCACATCACACTGTGTTCTGTCGCAGAGACGCTACCACCAACGAGTTCTTTATCAGAATTTGCGTTGTAATACTCTTCAAGGTAGTCAATGGCAGGAACAGTGTCAGTTCCTGTAAATGCCAGCAAGTGACCAGCACCACTCATAACAGCGGCATCGAATCCAAAGTGTCCACGGAAACTGAAGTCATGACCTTGCCATGGCACGAAATCAATCATTTCGGGACTGGTTTTTTTACACCACTCATTGAGAATTTTACGATACATAACTGCCGTAGTAGAACTTGTGCATGGACCCCAAAGATTGGAACTGATGATAGTTTCGATTGCATTCGTCAACCAGAAAAAATTATCGTTAGTATTCCACATGACAAGCATGGGAACTCTCAAATTAACAGCAGAACCTTCTGGCAATGCCCAAATTTCCAATGGGAAATGTCCAAGAGCATGAAGATCACGGATATGTTGCTCGCCAATACCATTCGGTCCAAGATAATTTTTCAGACGACGATTATAATCAGCAACTACTTCTTCAACATCTTTTTGGAAGAATTCTTCATTCCATTCCTTGATAAGATGTTCTTTGATGAACGCTTGAAGTCCGAAGAAAATAACTTTATCAAGTCCTTTCACGCGACTACCACGAGCGGTCATATTACTATAAACAAGCAAGCTATTTTCTGGATATTGACGACGATGATCACATTTGTATCCATCGAAGCTGAGATGCGGTTTCTTTTTCATATTTATTTTGTATTTTTGTTTATTTTTTCTAAAAGTATTTCTAAAGTTTCTAGAGCTTGTCCTAAACCCGCTCTATCACAAAGTAAAAGATTATAGTAAATCTTACCATCGTTTCCAATTTTGTCTAGTAAATTTTTGTTAATTCCTTCAATTTTAATAAGGTTGTCTTCGAAAAATTGTTCAATTTTTTCAAATCTTTCTTTCTCCGAAGCAGTGAAAACAATCAATTTGAAATTATTTTCATTACATCTTTTCAAGATATTGATAACTTCTGAGGTATCATAATCGTCTTTATAAGGGCAAACTGTGTCATCAAAGTCTACTGCAATAATTAAAGAGTTATGCTCTTTCCATTGTTGGAATAATCTCTCTGCACAATTTTCAGATTTCGTAAAAGGATGATTATATCTCATCAGTATTTGATTTTATAAGTTGTCAAATCAGCGAATTTTAAGATATCTGACCAATTTTGCTTACTATTGGTCGTGAAAACGAAGTCAAATTTACGTGAAACGTTTTCAACCCCTTCTTGGCAGTCACTGTGCGTAGTGAACAATCCCAAAGAACCACATTTTTTTTCTCTCAATTTTTCAGCAAGACCTAAGAATGTCCCACCTTTACAATTGATATCATCGATTATCAATGTCGGTGCGCCCTCAACAAGTCCTTCACCAACGTAAAATTCTTTCAAAGAACCATCTTTAACGTCTCGAATTTTTTCACATCGGACGAGATGATAATGATGAGTTCTATCTTGATTGGATAGATATTCAATGATTTTCTGAACTCTTTTACCAGCACCAGCATCAGGACATACGATATTAACATCCTTACCATTCGACATTTGCAAAACGCTTTGTAACATGAATTCACGTTCATCTAAAATATGAACATTGTTGATCAATGCTGGTGTGACATCACTATGCGGACACAGAATAGATACCTTATCGAATCCACAAGAGTTGATCATATCTGCGAAGATTTTCAAAGTAAAGGCTTCTCCTGTATTGCAGATTCTATCTTGTCTTGCCGCTGGGAAATAGGGTATAAACAATTCAATATTTTTGATTCCCATACGACGAACAGCATCATTGGCTATTACGATATCGATCAAATCGGACACCGAATTGATACGATGCGTGATCACCATATTACCATTATATAATGACGATTCAATTTTAAAATTTGGTTCTCCTGCTGGAAAAAGTCCTTTGGAAAAATTAACTTTAAAAATTCCATTAAAATAATCCGCAAAAGGATCAAAATTTTGATCCAGATTGAGGACATAAAGCTCCTCGCTTTCGTTTTTCCAAGTAATGTGATTTTGTTGTTTCGTCATGTTGCGATTGTAATCTAGTTTTTAAATTTTGAAATTCTTGATCTGATTCGTTAGATTCTTGAATTGGCTATCCTTTTCCATCCATTGACTCTGATCTCTCAGCATTTCTTCCATCATATCTAGATTTTTAGGATCAAGGACACTTTCTTGTGTTTCAATCAATTCGCCTTTTTGGTCGATAAATTCGCCCACCCAAGCAATTCGATCATCGAGATTCGGGATATTTTCAATGGGGATAATTGCTGGCATATCATCAGCAATGAAGAATGGTGTGTTCTCCAGATGATCAGAATATTGCTCATAAAGACCTGAAAAGATGTCGTCAATCTCCTTGATATAATTCAAATTAGTATCGCGTAATCCATCTTTCACGACTTTGATGGTGGGATCGTATTTAATCCAAAAAATAATATCAAGGTTCTTTAGAGAACGTCGAACGATATCTACAGTGATTCCGAGAACATCTTCCGACACCAAATCTTTTTCCGTGGCATGAAGCGTGTATGCCAAATTATCCAAAGGACAACGATCATACACGACATATTTCTCATCCTTATTAACTTCTAGGGTCTGTGTCATCCAATCCAAGATAAGCAATTGTGTCTCTGCCGTGGTATTGGAAGAATGTTTCAAATCTTTTTCTTTGATAATATCTCGGTATGTTTTCAAAGGTGTTTTATACATCTGCCATTTCTGTAAAAATGACTTGATTAATGTGCTTTTCCCGACATTACCGCTACCACTAAACGCAATTTTCATATTAATTAATTTACCACCATATTCTCAGAAATCAAGTGATTTTTGTTAAATAATAATACATATGTCAGTTAAAAAGACACCTCCTCGTAAGAGGAAAGAGCGGGATGTGACAGAGGAATTTACCGAACACATCAAAAAGGGGTTTGATCTATCAAATTTATATTTGAAAAATAATTATCCAATGACTGATAACCAACAGAAATTTTATTATATGTCGCAAAGTCCGAGGAATAATATGGTTTTTGTCAACGGACCAGCAGGAAGTGCAAAGACTCACTTAGCTGTATTTTCAGCACTAGAACTTCTAAGGAGTGGACATGTTGATAAAATCATCTATATTCGTTCCGTGGTAGAGAGTTCTTCACGTTCGATTGGATTTCTAAAAGGGGATGAGAATGAGAAGTTCTTACCTTATATTATGCCAATGTTGGATAAATTAAATGAAATTTTATCTAAAGCAGATATTACTCATTTGATGGATAACGAATACATTAAAGCAATACCAGTGAACTTTGTAAGGGGTCTTACCTTCCATCGCTGTGCTGTCATTATTGATGAAGCACAAAACATGACAAGGGGAGAGCTAACCACTATCCTCACACGTTTTGGTAAACATTCTCGATACTTCGTGTTGGGCGATGCTGCTCAAGCAGACATCAAGGATTCTGGATTTATTTCCGTATATGAATCTTTTGATACCGATTTCTCAAGAAAAAATGAGATCCAATGTGTCGAATTTGACACGAGTGACATCGTAAGATCGCAGATATTGAAACACATCACGCAAGTGTTGCGCGTGTAATTACTTCGCCCCCCAAGAAGTTCCATTAAACCACGAATGACCTTTTGGATTTTCCAAAGTTGGTCGTGGTTGTTCTTCTTTGATTGGTTGCTCGACAGCTTTCGGTGTTTCTTCTTCACCGTTTACGATCTTAAAATTCTCATCCTCTTTCACCACGATTTCTATGTTCATGGTGATATTTATAGAATTTAATTATTTGTCAAGGATTTCCTTGTTGAGAAGTTTGTTCTCCCTCTGGTCTAGCTGTTTCATCCCAATATTGATCCTGATTATTCAGTTTCATGAATACGTCCGTTCTAGGTTTGATAACCCATTCAAAGATATCTTTATCTTTATCAAAAAGAATAATTGCTTGAGGATATCTATATTTTTTACCAGCAACAGATTCACCTTCTGGTGTAACACCTTTTTGAGCTACTTTAACCAGATAGTGCTGCCCCTTTGGGGTATTTTTTCCAGTTTTAATTTTTTCATTAGGAATTGGCACTATACCTTGTTCATCCATCCAATCCAAAATTCTTTCTTCTATAGTTTGATAGGCTTGACCCACTCTTTGTATAATACCTCTACCTGCTGATCTTATATTAGCAAGTTTAGAGCTAGTATCAGGCGCGACAACTTTACCAAATTCTTTACCTAATTGATAAGCTGATTTAGCAAATCTACCGATTTTAGAATTGGCGACTTTTGCTTTAGCTTTTTTTAAAGAATCCCAAAGTCCCTCTTCCAATAATTCTCTTTGTGATAACTTATACATCGACTGATAATTGTTTGTCTGCTACATTATTTAATGCCACATCAATTAGGGCATCCAATTCATTTTTAATAAAGTCTTTCCCGATCAAAACCTTGTGATCATTTGTGGATCGATTACTAATAGAAAAGGGGATACTTTTAAATTTTTTACCCCCTATGACGCAATCGAAAAGACACACAGGTCTTTCAACAGTATTTCCTTCTCCGATATTAATTATAATTGTATCTTCTGTGGGTTTTTCTAATCTCATGGAATTGGTGGTTGTGAATCTTACTATCTTCTCGCCTGTTTTCTTATCCTTGCCAAATTCAACATCTTCTCCATGTAATACATTGTAAGCACCGTTACCAGTATCCAATTTAGCGGAAATAGTCCCGACACCATCAACAATGATATCTTCTACTAGACCGAAGATATTTTTTTCCACAAAGAATTGTTTGAAACTTGTCATTCATTTATTATATTTTATCATTACCAAAAGCATCTTTCCAGTCATACATAAAAGCTGGATCGTTTTTATATTTCATATACATTTTTTTCAGGCTATTCTTAGCCCTCTCTCGTTCCATTCCATCACCATGGATGAACTCTGTAACATAATTTCTAAATTTCATAACATTATAATCTGTCGTGCTATTTGGGAAATTATTCATTTCATCCGAATCATATTCTAAATCATCATAATCTGGATTACCTACATCATATCCTTCATTTACATTTTCAAATCCAGTGTTTGCAAAATCAGCTTTAGCATCAAGGCGATGCCAAACATCGGAAACATAAGTCGAAGAAATGGTAATCGCTGAAACCATCCAATCTTCAAATTCACAATCGTTTCTCATTTCATACAAACGATTAGCATACTCAGCGAGTTTTTTCAACTCAGATACAAGAACCTCATTGACTTCATGTTTTTCCACAGGACTAATTGGATCAAATTCCATAACCATCCCATGTGCTTCAGGCTCATCGTCGTCACCGAAGTCATCACCCTCACTATCAAATCCACCCTCACCGAAATCTGGATCATCGTCCATCATTCCATAATCATCATCATCACCCATGTCATCACCAAAGTCATCATCCATCTCGTCATCGAATCTTTCGTTCATAACTCCACCACGGAAAGATTCCCAAATCACTTTATTTTCTTCTCCTTTGAATTTCATAATATTATTTAGTCAATCGCGTTTAAATTCTGTGCTTCTTCTTTATCATTCTGAATTGCGTTAATAATTGGTAGAATTTCTTCTTCATAAAATTCTTTACCAGTCTTTCCAGTCTGTTGTAGTAATTTTTGAGCCTCGTCATCATCCTGCAAAGCAACTTCAAGTTCTTTCAGATTTGATTTATCTGCTTCTGACACGTTAGTAGTTGTTGCGTATAACAATGCCATCACAACATGCTTGATGTAATTAATTTCTGCTATGGAAGTCAGAGGAACAGGATTAGCTTCTTCCGCTGGTGGTGCTTCAGGTGCTGGTTGCCCCTCTTGAGGAGGTGCTTGTTCCATACCAGCATTAGGATCTTGTTCATCTTGTTCAAGAAGACGACTATATCTTTCAATTAGTTGTAATGTTTTTGATTTCATATTAATAAGTTCTTCCAACTGCGGATTGTTTTACTGCTTGTAATCCTTTTTTAATTCTCACGGAACCTTTTCTATAAGCATCAACAGCTTGACCTACAAGTCCTTGTCTTTCCTTTACTGCTGATTTTGCTTTTTGTGCGGAAGTGCCGAACAATTTACCTAGAAGACCTTTCAAGCCACCAGAAGCTTTACCTGCCAAACCTTCAACTTCTTTATCGATTTCATATGTGCCTGTTCCAGCATCGATAGATTCAAGGTCTTCTTCGCCATATTTTTTCTTTCTGAGACGTTTTTTCTTTTCATGTAAGAGCATTTTTGCTTTGAAAGCATCTTCCCTTTTTTGCTCATTAGCTGGATCAAATTCTTCTAGAATTTCTAAAAATTTGCTTTTTTTAGCCTTAGAAGAATTAACCATCTTACGCTTAGTAGCTGGATCATGTTCTTCAAGAAGTTTTAAAAATTTACTCATAGCATTATTTAATCAAAATAGTCATCTTATTGACAACTTCTTGAAAATATTGCTCATTGAGAAAAGTCAGACCCTCTTTCTCCAAATATTTAGATATTTTTCGGAATGACGGTGTTTTTCTATTTTGAAATGCTGATTCAAATTCTGAGATAACTTCAGCATTCCAAATTTTCAAAAGATATTCTAACTTTTCAAAGTCGAAATTCTTCTCGATAATATTGATTTTGAAAATTCTACGAACTTTTTTCAAAAGCTGATTGCGGAATTTATCCTTTGTCAGTGTATTGGAGAAAAATACAAAATCTTGTCGTGTATATTTCAAAAATTCGGTGAATGTCTTGATGAATTCATGAGTATACAATTTCTGGTTATTTCTTTTAGAGAAATCAAAAGTTGTAGTCAATCCTAGACTTTCCAGAAGAGTTGCGAAATTTTCATTTGTTTCTTTGAAAACCTCATCAATATCGATGATTTTCTTATTTTGAAAATAAATTCTACTCACAATCCAAGAGTAGCAGGATCTCTTTCGATGTCAACGTAATTTTTCGGAATGACACCTAAACGAACGTTGAGAATACCATTGTAATATCGTTGATCCATCAATGCGTTGCATTTGATTTGCCATATCAATTCTCCGTATGTCATATGGAATTTTGAGTAGCATACCTCTATCACTTCTTTAGAAAAATACTCAATTCCATACTTTTCAATGTCAGTGAGCAATTCTTTGGAAGATCCCCAATATTTCTCCACATCGTTGTCAACGTAAGAAATTCTATTGCGTGTCTTACCTTTCAATGGTTTGCGTTTTACTTTCTTGAGCATTTTCTTTTGCCCAATGTAGTATTTTTTCTTAGAATCTGGATGATTATTGCGAATGAGGTAAACAAATCCTACAACACCTTCCGTATCGGTTGGGAAATTTTTCCATGAGCTTTGGGGTTGACTTTCTGATTTTTGCATTTATATTTAATTATAATTGATTCTGATTTATTATATTTATTGTACATTAATCTTAATCAATAGATAATGATAAGAAGATTGATTTTAATTAATTTTTTTTCTTTTGTTTCTTTCTTTAGTTATCTTTAATCATAGTTAATATCTAATCTATATCTAATAATAAGATAATTAATTATAATAATAGAATAGCTATTGACAAATAAATATGGTGTGTATAATTAATGGGAGGGGGGTGGGAATAGATATACAATATAATAAAGAAATTTAGTTAAATTTAATCGCCAGAAAATTGAAAAACATCCGTTTGACATCCAAAAAATTTGTGCTACATTCCAAACATGGAACTGAATTACATCAAAAATATTGACGCAATGACTGGATTGAAGGAATTGCCCGACAAATCGATCCATTGTTGTCTCACATCACCTCCTTACTACAACCTTCGTCAATACACAGATGATGAAAATGAATTTGGATTGGCAGAGACACCTGAAGAATTTGTCAATGGATTATGTGATTACTACGATGAAGTTTACCGTGTAATGCGAGATGATGGTGTGGTATTTGTGAACTTGGGAGACACATATCTTGGAAGTGGTAAAGGTGTTTGGAAAAACAAAGAAGAACCTCAAAAAGAGTCATTCAAATTTCGAGAAAAACCCAAAGAAAAATTGGGTGGTTGGAGAAAACCCAAACAATTGGCACTAATTCCTTTCCGTTTTGCCATTGAGATGCAGAACAGAGGTTGGATTTTGAGAAATAATATCGTGTGGCATAAAGGAAATGCCCTTCCACAGAGCGTTACAGATCGTTTCGTCGTTGATTTTGAATCGGTGTTCATGTTTGTGAAAAGTAAATCGTATTATTTCAAACAACAAATTGAACCATTTGCCAATTCTTCCAATCCTGATGAAGTGTATACAGGAGAGGCTACAAAGGATTATGAGTCTCAGAAGGCTCAGAACCCAAGTGATACGAAGAGAAGGATTCTGGACGCAATGCGTAAGCGAGGAGGACGTTCCATGCGAGCAGTGTGGAAGATTAATACCAAACCCAACAAGTCCGTTCACACCGCTACATTTCCTGAAGAATTGGTGGAACGTATGTTGAAGAGTGGATGTCCTGAAAACGGTATCGTATTGGACTTCTTCATGGGTTCAGGAACAACAGGAGCAGTTGCCAAACAATTAGGTATGAATTATATCGGATTCGATTTGAATTCCGAATATTGTGAAGTAGCGATAAAGAGAATTAATTCTTTTTAACCACCCCATACTCCGTAAAAACGATTACCTGTTGTTGCAGTCGCGGGTTGTTTCAATGGTTTGAAATTTATTTCGGTTATTTTTATTTTTTGATTTAATCCTAAATTTGCTTCCCATTGTTCTTCGCCATAATAAAAGTAAGATGTAAATCCAGCTTCCCAATCAAGTTGATCTGGTGATACTTCAGCGGTTAAAACGAATACTTCGGAACCATTTACCTTATTTTGGGGTTGTGCGCCTCCTTTTTCAAATGACCAAAAAATACCAACATCATCCATGTCAATATCATTAATGGAATCCGCCCAAATAGCTCTATAAATTGGGAAAGATGGTTTATTCTTTAATTCTTGGTATTTATAAAAATAATCAGAGACTCGTTCTTTTTCGTAATCATTCAACTCATTATCACCATATTCAGTGTCGAAATTTTCCAAAGCGTATCTATACATATTCTGGATAGAATCGAAGGGGTATTTAATATCAACACTTTCAATTATTTTTTTTTTTTTAACTTCTTACGTTTTCTATTTTTCAATTTACCTCTTCTGGTGGTAACACCCATCCCATAAGGATTCCTTGCATCTCCTGGCGCAAACCAATCGGTATTTTCAATACCAGCATGTCCAGCAACATCCCCCCCATATACACCACCAGCAGTCATATCTTCGTTCAACATTTGTTGATAAATGTTGGCGATTTCATTTTTATCGTTGACAAAGGGTTGGTTCATGTTATTATTTAACTAAATGATGCGAGTAGTGAATAAGTCAAAACATAAGCCAACTCCCGATGATTTTTATATTGGGCGTGGCTCTGTATTGGGCAACCCTTATCACTCTAAAGAATCCGATCATCCTCAAGCTCTCTATAAAGTGGAAACCACTGAAGAAGCTATTGAAGGGTATCAAGAATATTTTAGAAATAAATTTTCATCAACTGATGAAGGATTTCGAAGACAGGTTCAAAATCTTATTGAGAGAGAATTAAACGATAAGGATACAAATCTTGTTTGTTATTGCGCTCCTGACCCATGCCACGGAAACTTTATTAAAAAATTTGTCGAAGATGCAGCGAATCAAATCCGCTGGTCTTCTTTTATGTAAAAATTATGATACGAGAAATATTACATGGTGACTGTTTAGAACTGATGAAGGATATTCCTGATGGATCAGTTGATTTCATTTGTATTGATCCACCATACGGCATGACTGCTCCAAAATGGGATTCTATCGTTTCATTTGATTCACTTTGGAGTGAATTTAATAGAATAGGTAAGAAGGATTATATTACCGCTATCTTCGGTTCACAACCATTCACTACTATGGTTATTAATTCTAATATTAAAAATTTCAAATATTGTTGGTATTGGAATAAAAACCAAGGAACTAACTTTTTTCATGCTAAAAGAATGCCAATTCGTAAAGTTGAAGAGGTTTGTATTTTCGGTGGTAAAAAATACAACCCCCAAATTACAGATGGTCATATTCCCACTAATTCCGCAAAAGGATGTAGCAATGGAAAAGCTTATCATGGTGTAAATACGAGAGATTATGAAGGGGGTAAAACTACTAGATTTCCCGATAACATTCTAAATTTCAAATGTGTTGATAATTATTCTCGTCAACATTCTTCCCAAAAACCATTAGATTTGGTCGAGTATCTGATAAACACTTATAGCGATGAAAATGATATTGTTTTAGATTGTTTTGCTGGTTCAGGAACTACTCTTTTAGCAGCAAAAAATCTTAACCGTCAATTTATTGGTATTGAAAAAGAAGAAGAGTATTATAATATTTGCTTAGAAAGATTGAAATGAGCTACGAACTGATTAAAAAATATCAACAACAATACGAAGAATTTACTATTAAGATTCTATCAATTTAAATCTATTCTTTAAAATTTTGATTTTACCAGTGGTAAAAGAACTAACAGTGGATGAGCTAAAATTAAAATCTTCACAGAAATCAACTCTTGATTTATATTCTAATATTTTATCTTCTAACATATCTAAAACTTTCATTTTTTTATATTTATCGACTTTTACATCTGGAGAAATCTTATATCTTCCACGTTTTAGACAATTTATCCTACCATCTCTAAGCATGGAAATTGATGTCGTATCAATTCCGATTCTCAAGGAGCAATCTGTAACAGATTTGAAAATCACATAATCATTTATTTCTGAATCGAATAATTTAAAATAATTTTTTTCTTTATCTACTAAATAACCCTTTTTTCTAGGATTGATGATTATATCAGATGGATTGATGTTTTCTAATGTCCAAATTCCACCAACATGTTTCCTTTTACCCCTAACTAAACATGAAATAGTAGTCGAGTCAAATCCTAAATCTAATGCAGCCTCTCTTTGGGAGAGGTAATGACGAATTTCACCATTTTTTATATTTTTTAAAGTTAAAGTTATTTTATCACTTCTTCTTGATATACCACTAGTTTTTCTTATGTTATATAACTGTTTTTTATATTTATCTATGAAATGACATTCTTTTTTCAAAGTTTCTATTTCATTTTCAGAACTGAAAATATGATCGTGTGACCATTTATCATTAATTTTTTCACGTATTAAGTAATTACTCGAATTTTTAAAATGTGATGAAATTCTTGTTTTATAATCATTAGTCTTCCCAACGTATCTAATTATATCGTTTTCATCTTTTAATACATAAACCCAAAAAATATTTTTAATCATATAAGTATTTAGCGGTTACGATTTTAATTTGGAAGATATGCTAAACACTTGACAGATATAAATATCGTGTTATACTCATGATATGAGTTACGAATTAATTAAAAAATACCAAGCTCAATATGAAGAATTTGTGAAAATTGATGATTTTAATTTGGAATTCATCACAAAACGTGTTCCCTCCGAGAAGCACTTTTGGGTGTGCCGTCTCATTGATGCAAAGATCGATAAGGACAAACTTTACAAACTCAAAGCATCCACTAAGCACACTCTTCAAAAGAAGCTTATGGAAGAATCTCCTGTGGCACTCAATAAGCAATATTTGGATGATTTGGATAAGACTCCATCATTGGAGGCAATCAATCAAAAAATTAAAGAACAAGAGTATCTTATTGAATATCTGGAAAAATTGGTAAGTCAGATTACATTCATTGGTAATGACATTAAGAACATTTTGGAACTGCGGAAACTACAGGAATTATGAGTGAATATAAATTAAACCCAGAAGAATCTTTTTACAAAAATATCATTCGCGTTTTTAGAATGAAAATGGAATACGAAAAGGTAAAATTCGATTATATTAATCCCAATATGATGGCAGAAATTCTTGAAAAATTGGAGAATTATGGTAGATTTGAGGCTGATGAAGAAATTTGGGAATGGATACAAGATATGTATGGAGCATGATAACATTTGATTATAAACCAACTAAGCGACAGGCGCAATTGATTACGGATTCCGAAACACTCGGTATGATCCGTAATCATTTTTCTGTTAAGAATGACGGTGCTTCTTTCGCTAAGAAGAAAGGGCATCGTTTTGTAAAAGACCGTAAGTATGCAATCACACCTACTGGTTTGTTTGACTTCGGATTTTATGGGGAGATTCTAAAACATCTAAGAGATAACCAAATTACCGATATCACATTCACTGATGAATTTCGTGATAGATTGAAATGTGGCATTGGAAAATTCGAGTTCAAAGATGAACTTAAATATGATGCTCGTTATTATCAGAAAGATTCTATCATAGCTGGACTAGAGAAAGGTTATGGTGTTTTTCTATTAGCAACAGGAGCAGGTAAATCTCTAGCTCAAGCATTACTGATAGAAAATTATATGGAAAACGTATCAAATGATACATTCAAATGTCTTATCGTAGTTCCAGGTCTTTCTCTTGTAAATCAGTTACAAAAAGATTTTGAGGACTACCAAGTCACATTCTCATATTCAGGTTGGACTGGTGAAAGTCCTTTGCAAGATACTCAAGTTGTTATATGCAATACTCAGAATTTAGGTTCCAAATTTACTGATAATCCTTGGATACTTGATGTGAACTTATTGATAGTCGATGAGTGTCACGGTGTCAATAGTGATGCCAATTTGTCGAAAATTATTAATAAAATAAAAACACCAAACAAGTTCGGTTTTACAGGGACATTATCTGATAAACCATTGAATCAATGGAAAACGCTTGGTGTCTTTGGACCAGTGATTTATGAGAAGAAATCCAAAGAATTGAGAGATGAGAAATATCTATCAAATGTTAATATAAATGTTTTAAAATTGAAACATTCAAAAACATATAAATTAAATTATAAACAAGAATTAGAATACTTATATAAAAATGAAAAACGGAATGATTTTATTTGTAAATTGGCTGGCAAACTTAATGGTAACGTTCTTATTATGGTTAATCACTTGGAACATGGCGATTCTTTATTATCTGTGTTGTCTAATAAATTGGATAGACATATATATTTTGTCAAAGGTGAAGTCGATGTTCAAGAAAGACAAAAAATAATTGACATGATGGAAAAGAATGATAATATCATTTGTATTGCGATGTCATCTATCTTTTCCACGGGTATCAACATTAAAAATCTTCCAAATATTATGTTTGTTGGATTGGGTAAGAGCTTTATTCGTGTTGTTCAGTCAATTGGTAGAGGACTTCGTTTACATGAAAGTAAAGACAAATTGAGGATATTTGATATTGTGGATGATACCAAATATTCATCTTCCCATGCCGAATACAGACAAGAAATTTATGATAAAGAAGATATCCAATGGACGGAAAGAACAATTGAAATATGAGTAATAAAAATGAGTATTATGTAAACTCTAAAGAGTTTCGAGAACAATTAACATATTATTATGAGTCGGATAAGATGACTAATAATCTAGCATCTAACATTGTTAAAATAGCGGAGGGATTATCATACAATCATCGATTTATTCGATATTCTCGAAGCTGGAAAGAAGAAATGGTGGGAGATGCGATTGTAAAAATGTATCATGCTTTGGAGAAAAAATTATATAATATTGAATCAGAATTTAATCCATTCTCTTATTTCAATCGCATTGCATGGAACGCATTCACCAATCGTATCAATAAAGAAAAAGGACAGCACGAAGGTCTGAATGAATATAAAGAAATGGTATATATGGAATCAATGTCTGGTCCTGATGCGATGGGTCATGTATATGTGAAACCAGTTATGGAAGGGGATGAATATGATGACAATGATTAAGAAACCAAAAGTAGCAATATTTTCAGACCTACATTTAGGTCTTTATGGGAACTCAACAGAGTGGCATGAAATCGCTCTCAAGTGGGCAGATTGGATGGTTTCCGATTTGAAGAAAAAGAAAATTACAGACATTTTTTTCCTTGGTGACTTTTTCCATAACCGTTCAGAAATCTCTGTGCAGACAATCCACGTTGCATCCGAATTGATTGCCAAATTCAAGAACTTTAATATGTTCATGGTGATTGGTAATCACGATGCTTTCTATAAAAATCGTAGTGATGTCCATAGCTTGGGATTCCTCAAGGGTCATGACAATATCACTATTATTGATCAGAATTTGGAATTGGATGCGTTTGGTAAAAAATTATTATTTGTTCCTTGGAATCACGAATTACCTGATGGTAAATTTGATCACATCTTTGGACACTTTGAAATCCAGACATTTCAGATGAATAATTACAAGGTCTGTGATCATGGATTCCAAGTTATGGATTTCCTCGCATCACGAACCACCAATGTTTGGTCTGGTCATTTCCATACTAAGAGTATCAAGAAATACAATGAAGGAACGATTCGATACATTGGTAATACTTTCCATCACGATTTCAACGATTGTGGAGATGACAAGGGTTATCATATTCTGAATCTGGAAGATGATTCCGTTGAATTTGTGAAGAATACGGTGTCTCCTGAATTTATTAAAATTCCTCTGACTAAGATCAAGAATTATAAAGCAGAGGATATCGAAGGAAACATTATCAAGCTCATAGTTGACAAAGACATTGAAGATGATAAGGTGGAGAAGTTCAAAGTCTACCTGTCCAACTTCGCTCCTTTCCGTCTCACCACGGAATACAACGTGGCAACCAAGACAATCGGAGATGTTGAACAAGTCGATTCCATTGATATTGTTGGAATGTTTGATGAGTTCTACGAACAACTCAAACTGGATGATGAGCAATTGGTAAGAGTGAAGAAAATAAATGATGAGTTATACGAAAAGTGTAAATGAAAAAAATACTATATAAAAATTTAAAGGGGCAGAATTTCCTCAGTATTGGAAATGACCAGATTGTGATTGATTTCCAATCTGGTTTTAACCTGATTACTGGAAAGAATCTGGATAATCCAGATCGTGTAAATGGTATTGGGAAAAGCTGCATCGCAGAACTTTTCTACTACGCATTGTTTGGTAAAACCATCCGTGATATCAAAAAAGAATTCATCATCAACAATATCACCAAAGGAAAGGGTGCTATTGAGCTTACGTTCGACGTAGAGACTGACAATGACACTCAGACATATACAATCAAGCGACAACTCAAACCAAGCTCTGTGACGCTCCTGAGAGGTGAAGAAGACATTACCAAGGACTCCATTGCCAACACTGATAAATTCATCTGCGATTTGATTGGTTCCAATCCTGTGATTTGCCGTAGCTGTGATATTTTGTCATTATCTGATAATGTCCCATTCATGGCAAAGAAGCCTGAAGAGAAGCGCAAATTCATCAATGATATTTTCTCTCTGGAAGTCTTTGGTAAGATGAGCAACGAATTGAAGAATCTGATCCGCGAAAACAAATCGGACATGAATATTTCTTCTGCTAAATTGGAGGAAATTGATAACACTCTGGAAACCCTGAACAGACAACAGGAGGATTACCAAAAGAAAGTCCAAGAGCGAGAAGAAATTCTTGAACAAAAACGCAAGGAGATCCAAGAGAAGATCGACGAAACGGAGGAAAAGATTGCTAAAATATCCATAACGGATGTCTCAACAATACAATTGGAGCAAGAGAAGTATCATGAAGCTTGGAGAAAATTGGATGGGAAGATCGGTCATGTGAACGATGCGATTTCATCCAAGGAGACTTTGAGAAGATTGAAAACAAAAGAGATTGATAAATTTTCCTCTGTTGAAGATGGTATTCAATGTGACAAATGCCTCCAAGATATTCCCCATACTCATGTGGAACATCTGGAGAAGATGAAGGAACAATATCAATCGGAATTGGATGATATTGTCAAGGAAATTGATGAATTGAAAGAACAAAAATCTCAATTCCATTCGAAAAAAGAAAAGGTTCAAGCTAAGGTAGCTGAGTTTCAGGATCAAATCAATGAATCGAAAGTCACCAAACAAAAATTGGAAGGTTTGGAAAATAGTCTCAAGCAATACAAAGATTCTTTGAACAACTTGAAGCTGGAAGAATTACCTAAACCAAATTTTGAGGAAAGTATTCAAAATACTTGGGTGAGACAAAATACTGAGAATGATAATTTCCGAATGCTTAAACAGAAATCAGATGATTATGAAATCTGTAAGTTTGTTCTTGGAGAGGAAGGTGTTCGTAGCTTTGTGGTGAAGAGACTTCTTTCCATGATGAACGCAAGCATTCAGCAATACATCAACGATCTTGGTATGTCCATCCGTTGCAAATTTGACGAATACTTTGATGAGCAGCTTTCCAATGACAAAGGTAAGGAGATTTCCTACTGGAACTTGAGCGGTGGTGAACGTAGAACAGTTGACCTCGCGTGTGCGTGGGCGTTCAAGGACTTGAAGAGAAAGATTTCTGGAGTGTCATCTAACGTGGAATGGATTGACGAAGTATTTGATTCTGCTTTCGATGAGCGTGGTTTCGACCTTCTCGTGGAACTCATGAAACAAAGAATTGATAAAAATTCGTTATCTGTCTATGCCATCTCTCATAGAAAGGAAATGGAGAAGCATGTTACAGGAGAAATTGTCTTCCTTGAAAAAGAAATTGGAGTTACTAGAAGACTAAATATATAAGTGAAAAGTAAAAATTATTTCTCAGATATTGCAAACATTTATTCAAGGATTATAAACGAATCTCCCGATAATATTACAATTATCGACGATAATGGTCATCGTAAATATTTTTCATATGACAGCACTCCAAATGCTTATACAGGTCTTATCGGTGGAGATGGTAAATATGTCTTGTCTAAAGACATCGTGGGGCATAGTAATTTGATTGCTGCTATTAATAGTAGTGATGACGATATTATTCAAAAATTAATAACTAATGCTGATGATGTCGAAGATTTGAAAAGATTGGCAAGAGAAAGAATAAAAATAAGAATCTGGAAAAATCAAAAAGTTTATAGCATGTGGGATAAATATGATCCTTCATATGAAGATGCTATTAAAGATTCTCTGAAAGCAATAGGCGAAAATTATCAAGATTATAAATATGATAATGAATATGAAGAGTATGCAAATTTTCGTGACGCTGATACTTTTTTTGTAAACACTTTAACAGATGAACAAAAAGAAGAGAAAATGAAAGCTGAAATGGAAAAACGTGCAGCCGATAGAGCTTTAGCAGATAGAATAGCTGGTGTCAGACGAAAAGCTTCGAGTGATTATGACGCTCCTTATAAAAAACCTTCTTGGATGAATAGAGAAGGGGATTGACATTTCAAATTAATACATAATTAATATTATGTTTAACAGTCAACCATTCGCATCTCCTTTCCCAACGACTCCTTTTCAAACACCAAATAAAAATAAAGAAGAACCCAAAAAAGGTAATGTTTATTTAAATTTTGTAGCGGATCGTCAGGGATGTGGACAATGGCGAGTAGGTTGGCCTGAACATCACATTAATATGAATAATCTTGGTGAGTCTACATCACTCACTAAGATGATTTTCGATAAAAATTGGTTTCGAGATATTAAAACTGTCAAATTGCAAAGACAAGCATCTACCCCTCAAAAACAATATTTTGAATTTCTTAAGAGCATTCAAGCAGAAATGGGATTCAAGATTATCTATGAAGTGGATGATGTTGTATTTCGTGAAGAGATTCCTGATTATAATTCAGGAAAACCATCGTTCGATAATGACGAAATCCGTCAAAATTGCGTTGACATGATGCGAATGGCAGATGAAGTCACAGTCACATGCAAGTTCATGCGTGATCTGTTTATCGAGAAAACAGGTCAAGGAAAAATCTCTGTGATTCCAAATTTTCCACCTGAATGGTGGATTGGACATTATTACGATTCTTATAAAATTGCTAAAAATTATGATAAAAATCGTAAAAAACCAAGAATCTTGTATTCTGGTTCAGGAGCGCACTTCGATGTGAAGAATGGTGGACAAGATGATTTTTCTCATGTGTTGAAATTTATTATCGATAATAGATATAAATATCAATTCATTTTCATCGGCGCATTTCCTCCACAATTGCATCCATACATTCAAAATGGAGAAATTGAATTCCATCATTGGCAGACATTGACGAATTATCCGAAATTTATTTCCGAATTAAACGTGCAGTTGACTCTTGCACCTTTGATGGATAATAATTTCAATAAATCGAAGTCAGATATCAAATATATTGAAGGTGCTGTTTTGGGTATCCCTTGCATGTGTCAGGATTTAGTGACTTATGCAGATGTTCCTGATTTTCTGAAATTTAAAAATTCAGAGGACTTAGCTCTAAAAGTAGAGCAATTACTGAATTATAAAAATCGTGATCGTTATCACAATTTATCCAAAGAATTGAGAAAACTTGGTGAAACGAGATTCCTCGAAAGACCTGAAAATATTGGAGCGTTTCTTGAGGCGATGAACACACCTTATGGCGATCCATCTCGAAGATTTATGAAATACTGGAATGATTGATTTATCGGCTTATCTCTTCCCAGTCTATTGAGCCATGGACAAGTTCAGTTGCTGTACTCGCTGTAACAGCTAAAGTTAATTCATAAGGAGTATTTGTAAAGCTATTTCTTTCGAGTTGGAATTTAAATAACGCTTCTTTTAGAATGTCTATAGAAGTGTTGCCTTGAGTGTTAGATGTAAGATATCCAGAAGCTAATACTCTGCCGCCAGATAGACCAGTTCCGTCGAGTTTGTATTCTACAGAAGAATTAACTCCTGCATCGGTCCATGTACCGCCAGAAGTTGTTCCTGAGGCAAATACTTTCCAATTATAGATTCCTGTATCGATTCCCATTACAGACAATGCAGTTAGAATCACAATACCATCAAGTCTTGTTGATTTTAAGCGTATTGAAACAACAGGGTAATATGTTCCTGCTACTGCAAGAGCTTTTGGTGCTGTTATTTCAGTACCCGCTGCTTGTTGCAGCCCTCTTAGCTCGTAACCACCTTCAGATATAACTGTGCTACAAACTTGTTTTAATTTGCTCGGTCCTGAAGTTGCAGCTTTATTTTCAATTTCATATCTAAGCGGCAGTGATCCTGTTGTAATGTATGTTGTGTCAATTAAGTTAGCGTGGTGGAAGTAATGACAAGCTACAAATTGACCATTGATGACAAATCCTGTTCTCACAGTACCTAAACCAAGCCATTCAATATCAGCCCATAGAATCTGCGCTTTTGTAATATCAAGGACAAGACCAGATGGACCTGAGCCATCTAGACGATCAACATTCCATTGTGATTGAGGGATACGGTTGGATGAAAGCGATCCAGAAGTAATGCTACGTTCAACCATGTAAAGAGTGCTATCGTCTAACTCTAAGTAGATACCATTATCAACACCAAAATAACCAACACGTTGTCTAAGATTTGTCTTGGCTTGGTTGAAGGTGAATGTATTTAACAGCTGTAAGCTCTTACCAGGTTGATATGCAAATACTTTAGTAGTTTCGCGGTACACTTTAGAGCCGCTTAGAGCGTCAACTTTTAATTCTACAAGACCTTGATTTTGAACGAATTCCGCAGAAGCAGAGGTTGTTGTAGTTCCACCTGTTAATGTTGCCCAAAGGTTGTTATCCGCATATCTATGAGACGAGTCAAAAAGAGTCAAAGGACTTGATGTTCTCGTTCTTCCGAATGCGTCACTTGCCATGTTGAAATTGCCACTAAAGTTGCTTGTCGTGTCATCAATATTTTTTACCAAAACAGCATATTTTGGATATTCGACTATTTGGGGAGAACCGAAAGACGGATCTGTCATTGCCGATGTCGCTGGAAATCTGACATCATTTACAATCTCAACAAATTTACCGCTTTCGGTATTTGCAGCGTTTGTCCATACTTTAGTATCAATTGGCATATTTTTATTTAATCATTTGATGAGGTTAATATCGTATTGACTTTTGCATTTCGTGGTTTATCATTTTTTTATGTATAGGAATTGTATTTACAACAACCGTGAGCGTAAGATTTTCTTATGGACATGGAATGAAAACGGAGAGCGTGTAAAAGAAGAACACGACTTTAAACCATATATTCTTTTAGAGGATAAAGGTGGTAAAGAGAAATCCATCTATGGGACTCCTCTCAAAAAGAAAGAATTTGCTTCTTCGTATGACAGAAATAATTTCGTAAAAGATAGTAATATCAAGCGAATCTACGAAAACCTTCCCCCATATCAACAATTTTTGATTGATAATTATTGGTCAGTTTGTGAGGATGACAATTTCTCCCAATATCCTTTGAAGGTTGCTTATCTAGACATCGAGTGTCCATGTTCTAATTATACAAGTGATCATGAAGTTAAAATACGTAAAAAATAGAATTTAGATATCGAATGTCCTAAATAGTAATATGGACTATCAATATCAATACGATAATTTAATCAAAACATATAAAAATCGCGAATCAGAAGTAATTAAAGATTATTATGAGACACATCATATAACTCCTATCTGTAAGGGTGGGAATAATGATATTACTAATTTAGTGAAATTATCTGCTAAAGCACATTATGTCGCACACCATTTATTATGTATGATATATCCCAACGACTACCAGTTAGCATGTGCGTTCAACGGTATGTGCGCTAAAAATACAAAAAATAGTAAAAGGGAATATTCTGCAAGAATGTACCAAACAGCGAGAAAACATTTTTCTAAAAATCACCCGTGTAAACGACCTGAAATTAAACAGAAATCTGCTGAAACTCGTAACAAAAACTATGAAATAAATAAGAAAAAAAGATCGGAAAAGACGATTATTAGCTTAATCAATAAATATAATGAATTGGGTATTAATCATGATGGGGGATATTTGAGGTGTGAAAATTGTAATAATAAAATACCTCATGATCATAAAAGATTTTGTGGTAAGCTGTGTCACGATATTTTTCAAACTAAAAACTTTCATAGAAGTGATATCCAACACCAAAAGATGGTTGAAAACATTAATAAATATTTCACCAATCTACCAGAAGATAAATTGAAAAAACATCTTGAAAATTCTATTCACTCTGATAAAGTTGATCATGTTAAACGAGGTTTAGAAATTTCAAAAGCTAAAAAAGGTAAATCGACAAATCAAAATGAAATTATGGGTAAGAGATTTGCCGTAATGAGTGATTCAGAATTCGACAAACATTTAGAAACATTATCACCTTGGGTACATACTAGATTTAAAAAATTGAGAGAAAAATGGAAAAACATATTACAGTCGGAGAGTTGAGGTCATATATTGGCGAATATGAGGTTTGGGATGAAGAACGTGGTATATGGGTTGATATTACTGATTCGTGTTACTTGAAAAAAGGTGGTTTCCCAGAACCAGAAACAGCAGAAGCAGTGATAAATCTGATCACTGTGTTCGATTCATTTTCTAAAATGTATCATGTCTTCGGTCTGAAGAATTACCACACAACCAGAGATGATGTTCGATATTATTTTTGTAAATCAGAAGAAGATTTGCTCAAATCATTTATCAAGTATTTCAGAAAAGAGGGATTTGATGTGATTAGTGGATGGAACATAGCAGGATTCGATATTCCATACCTGATCAACAGAATCACATTTGAATTGGGAGAAGAATGGGCGAAGAAATTGTCACCAATTGAAAGGATTTACGAAAAGACAAATCCAAATGGTAAATTTGGAATGCCTACCAAGGAGTATGTGATCGAAGGAATTTCTATTTTGGATTATTATGTGATGTATATGAAATTCAGCTTAGAGAAGCAAGAATCATACAAGTTGGATAATATCGGAGAAGTTGAATTAGGTATCAATAAAATTCAGCATGAAGGTAATCTATGGGAATTGGCTAAAAAAGATTGGTATACCTACACTGATTACAACATTCGCGATGTGGAAATTTGTGTTAAATTAGACGAGAAAAAGGGATACATCAATCTTCTTCGATTCCTCGCATACACGGGACTATGTGATTTGGAAAATGCTATCAAAACAGTCCCACCAATGAACGGTGCTATCGCTATTCGTGCGCGTATGCGCGGAGAGTATATCCCCACGTTTATTCGTCCTGTGACCGATTTCAAAGCACCTGGAGGTTATGTGGCAGAACCAAGAGTAGGGTTCGCTGAGAATATCGTGTCATTTGATGCCAACTCTCTGTATCCATCAGTTATGATTTCGCTCAATCTCTCTCCTGAGACTAAAATCGGTAGAGTTGAAAAGGATGGTGATAAAGTGAAAATCCACCATGTGTCAGGAAGGCTTTTTGATATGACTAAAGAGAACTTTAAGAAGTTCATGGATGAAGAAAAGGCAGCTTTGACTAAAGCTGGATTTCTATTTTCTCAGAAGAAACGTGGTCTTGTTCCTGAGTTCTTGGATAACTTGTATTCCAAACGTAAGGAGATGAAGAACAAGATGTTGGATGCTCGTAAGAAAGGAGATAAAGAAGGGGAACAGAAATTTGATAGTATTCAATACGCTTACAAAATCCACCTTAACTCTCTCTATGGTTACATGCTCAACAAATATGCTCCCCTTGGTGATGAGGATATTGGAACATCTGTGACATTGACAGGTCAAGCAGTTATCAAGAAAAGTAATGATTTGTTCATGGAATATCTATCACAGTATTTTGATAATAAAGAAGAAATCGAGAAATCTCTGATATACAATGATACTGATAGCTTCTACACTTCTTTGAAGATATTTGAAAAAATTGGATATGTCTTAAAAGATGGGGATAAAGTTTCCGATAAATTTTATGGTTTGTGTCAAGATGTTGAAGACTTCGTAAATGACGGAATCACAAAGTGGGCTAAACAGAATTTGAAAAGTATTGACCCAAGATTCGTGTTTAAGAGGGAAAGCATCTGCGATAGTGGTATTTTCATTGGTAAAAAATATTACGCTCTTCATAAATTGGATGAGGAAGGTGTCGTGATGAATAAATTCAAATATATCGGAGTCGATGTAGTGAAAACCACGATGCCTAAGAAAGTGAAACCATATGTCAAGAAAGTCATTGAACACATGATCATGACTCAATCCTTGAAAGAAACCAACGATTTATTCAACGAAGCATATGAAGAATTTAAGAAATTACCCATCACAGATATTGCCAAGATTTCTGGTATGAATAATTACTCGGAATATTCAGCAAGATGTAATGGTATGAATACTGTAAAGGGGATGCCAAGTCACTTGAAAGCTGCTTATTATCACGATTTGATCGTTGAACAGAATGGATGGACATCCAAATATGATAAATTCAAATCAGGGGACAAAGTGAAAATGGTATATATCAAGAAACCAAACAAATATAATTTGGAGATGATTGGATTCAAAGGAGAATGGCAGACTGAATTTGATGATATCTTCACAGTTGATTATGAGAAAATGTTTGGTAAGGTATTCTACGCTGCAATTGAAAGATTCTATGAAGCAGTCGGATGGAAACTTAGAAAACCATCAGAGAATCTCACGGTGGAATTGGAAGACTTATTTGGAGAGTGATATCTATTAAGTAATAATATGCAATTCACAATTTTATTCGAAAAACTTTTAAACGAACTTGTCGATACTCTTTTTCCCACCTTTGTCACTAAAAGAGCAGAGGGAGCAAAGAAAATAGAAGAATCCGCGAGAAAAAAAGGTTCTTTCGCCATCTTAACAGCTTACCACTTCGCTGGTAAGGTAAAACCATATGCTGATGCTTTGCGAAAAGCTAAGAAAGATGATAAAGAATCTCATTTCAAAGCGAAATATAAAGAAGCCTATGCCAAACTCAAAGATCTGGATTCTCTTTCGCAAAAAGAATTTCAAATGATCACGGGAACTCTTGAAGCATACGGTGAAGTTTACATTCAAGCAAAACATCCGAAAGATTATTCGAAATAATACTTGCATTTCCCTGTAAATGGGGTAGATATTCTTATCAGGCACAACACCCTGATTTACACACAAAATGAACACAAACAAAAACGCATACGAAATAAGGCTCGATATTTTGAGCATCGCCCATAATGACCTCATGACTATTTTTCATGAGAAGTTACACAACGCTAAAATGCAAAAGATTAGCAACGGAGGATGGACAGAGGCAAAGATTGATGAGAGTATCATCACTGAACATCTACCAACTTCTGAAGCTATTATTAAAAGAGCAAAAGAATTATATGCATTTGTAGAAAATGCATAATTAAGATTGTGATCAGTCGCTCTGATCTGATCTGGAATAAGCAGGAGGAAGTCCAGTGAGAATGATGATAAACCCTGCACAAATTTATTAATTATGACAATACAAGAGGCATATAATAAAGGTTTAGATGATGCAGAGAATCGAATTATCGAAAATTTCATCAATCTATTAAACGATAAGGAATATAATGTAGAATTCCCAAACCCAAAGTTGGAAATTGTTCGTAGAGTAATTAAAGAACGATCCGATTATTTCTTTAAGATGGCAGAAGGAAAACACGGAGTAGCATTAGGATTCCAGAAAAAAATACAAAACAACAAATTAGAACTTGAAAAAGCAAAATAATCTATTAAAATACAAAAACATATGAAAGAAAAACACGTAGCAATCATTGACCAAATCGGACGTAACATCATCGGTAAACTCGTAGGTGAAACGGAAACCACACTGACACTTAACAATCCAGTCATTCTATTCGTTCAACCAGAACAAACAGGACAGATTCAAGTTCAGAGCTTTCCAGTATTCTTCTTTGAATTTATTAACAAGGAATTCCGTGGTCAGAATAATTGGACATACAACAAAGCTAATGTCGTGACAAGTGATGTGGTTTTGGATGATAGAATTTTGCTTCAATATGAGAAGATTAATACTCCTCCTGTTGAACAAAATGCACCAACATCCTCACCTAAAGTTATTTCGATTGACGATCTATAATTCTATGTCAGATAAATTAGATAAAGATATTTTAGCGTCTTTGAACGCTTTGGACGATGTAGTTCCATACTCAGCATATCTGAGTGATTCCACTCTTTCCAGTGTAAATGACTGGATTGATACGGGGAGTATGGTTCTCAATGCTCTGATTTCTGGTTCGTTGTATGGTGGTATTCCAAATGGACGTATCACACAATTAGCAGGACCATCAGGTGCATTTAAAACGGGACTTGTAATGCAAATTCTGGCAAATGCTCAAAAGAAAGGCTTGATCCCTGTCATTTTTGACACGGAAGGTGCAATTGATCCTGAGTCTGCTGCTAAATTTGGTTTGGATATTACCAAAGTCAAATATGTCGGATGTGAATCAGTGGAGCAAACACGAAATGCGATCTACAAATTCCTGAAGAGTGTTCGAGAGAAGAAACAATTCGGTAAATTTATTATCGCTATTGATTCTCTTGCGAACTTGAACTCAGAAATGGAACTGACTCGTATGGATAAGGATTCCATGTCTGCTGATATGGGAACATTTGCAAAATCTGTTAAGAGTCTGTTGAAGACATGCACCAACATGTCAACTCTCACCAAGACTCCTATTCTGATTACTAACCATGTCTATGACGATCCGAGTGCAATGTATCCATCTCTTGAGAAGAATATGCCAGGTGGTAAAGCAGCAGTGTATCTACCCTCTGTCACCATTCAACTTGCTAGAAAATTGGTAAAAGATGCTGATAATAAGCAAGTCAGTGATAAATTGGCTGCATCGCAGAAGAATTATTCAGGCGTTGTTATCCGTGCTTTGACAGTTAAGAATCGCTTTATCAAGCAATACCTTGAAGGTGAGTTCTATCTGTCCTTTAGCAAGGGGTTGGACAAGTATTATGGCTTGCTTGATATCATGAAAGGTATGGGAGTAGTTGATAATTCTGGTTCTTCTTACACCGATTGGACAGGAGACAAGCTTGGATACTATAAAGTATGGAGTAAAGATATTGGTCTATGGGAAAATAAATTGCTTCCCGAACTTGAGAAGCGCATCAAAGAGCATTGGGCTTATGGCTCATCTCCTGATGATGATAATCTGATCGAATTGGAAGAAGACGAGGATACCAATGCAGATTGAAAAAGGAATACATTTGTTTCATGGCGATTGTCTGGAAGTTCTAAAAAAGCTTCCAGACAATTCTGTTGATATGTATTTCTTCTCCCCTCCTTATGATGAGTTGAGGGATTACAATGGGTTTTCTTTGGACTTACCCAATCTTGGAAAAGAGATTGAGAGAACTTTGAAAAATGGTGGAGTTGCCGCTATGGTGATTCAGGATTCCACCAACGATTTCAAGAAATCGGGAACAACATTCCGAACCATTGTGAATTGGTTGGATAACACTGAATTGAAATTGTGGGAATGTTGTATTTATAATAGAAAGGCAACACCTGGAGCTTGGTGGACTTATCGATTCAGTGTTGACCACGAATACATTCCAATCTTTTTCAAGGGTAAGCGTCCTCAACATTTCGATAAGGAACATATGAAAATTCCAAATCCAAATGCTGGAAAGAAAATTAAAGGTTCTGTGAGAGGTAAGGATGGTGATCTAATTCCTTTGGAATGCACTACTAATGAAATGATGTGCTGTGGGACTGTCCAACACTATTCAAATTCCAAGAGGGAAAGACCAAAGGATTGGCATCTCAAAAAACAACATCCTGCAACTTTTCCAGAGAAATTAACTGCTGATTATATCCAAGCATTCACTAAAGAAGGAATGCTTATTGTTGATCCATTCTTAGGAAGCGGTACTACTGGTGTTCAGTGTAAGAAGTTGAAACGAAAATTCATCGGAATTGATGTTTCCGATGAATATCTTGAAGTTGCGAAACAAAGGTTAGCCTTCGTTGATACTTAACCAGTGGTTATAATTAACAGGTTTTTTGAAACCACGATCAACGAATTTGCCGCGATCATCTGCGAAGGAATCGCGGAATACTTGTTCTGTGAAGTAACCCATGATACCGATTTCTTCGTCTTCTTCACCTCGTAATTGTTTTTCTAATCTATCAATTTCGTCATAATCTGGATCATCAGAATTTTTAATTTCTTTGATTTTTCTTTTTATTTCGATGATATCGCTACTTTCCGATTTTTTAGATTTTTTATCTTTTGCTTTCGATTTGTCCTCAATACCCAAACGTTTGTTTAGAGCTTTGTTGAATTCACCGACATCTCCAACATCTCCAATGCTTTGTTTGGTATTTTGTTTACCTCTACGGATTTTTTCCATGGAATACCACTGATCAAAGATTTCCCATTTTTCATCAGAATCTAAAACTTTATCAAGAACTCGACTATCATAACCTTCATACATTTCGTTCTCGTCAATTTGTTGATCTTCTTCAACTTCAGCAGTATCCAAAAGGAAATTCATAAAATCGCCAAATATTGGTGATACTTTTTGACCAATTTGCGTGGCTTTTTTACGCCAAATTTCCTTATCAACACCTGTTTTCGCGTCAATCAATTTTTCAATACCATCAGCAATTTGAGAAATTTGATTTTTTGTCAAATTTTTTCTAAAATAATAACTTGGGTTATTTTCTTTTTCTGCCTTAGCTGACAAAGGTGAAACGTCTCTATCGACTACATCTACTGCTTTGGAACCTAAAATAGTAGCGATATCAAGCATCTTATCTGCAAGAATCATTGATGGGGATTGGGTAGCTTCAAATTCTTGATCACCTTCTTCCCATTTACCTCTTCTCAATTTCGCCATCATTTTATTAATATTTTTGAGAAGAGGCATCGCAGCACCCATACTTTTAAGAATTTCGGGAAGCTCTTTACCAAACATTTCTTCTTTCGTAGCTTTAGCATACCCAGCAGTGTTGCTATTTAAAGAAGCATCATAACCTCCTGGTGCTGATAAGAACTTTTCAATATTTTTATCGTTTAATAATGTTTTTTGTAATTTATCAGAAGTAGCTGCTTCTGGATCTTCTTTCACCAATTCGATGAGATAAAATTCTTTTTTATATCCAGATTGCGCCCATGGTCCGAATTTTGGTTCCTTTCCAGCACCTTTTTTAACTTTATGGGTTCCATACCATTCCAGATAAGCATCTGAATTAGCTTTTGCGAAATCCGTAGTCCTACTTCCAACAAAAGATCCTTTGATATCTGTGCCATTCACCGCTTTAGCGACATTGATGATGACATAATCCATAGCCAATCTCTGAGCAGCCGCATTTCCAGCTTTTGTTTTGATTTTATTGATAACAGATGACCAAATTTTATCGAATTTTTGATATGGACTCTCATCACCTTCAAATTTCGCCATTTTTTTATAAATGGAATCTTGTGCCATTTCAGATAAAGTCTGAACTTTTTCTACCAAATAATCAAATCCGTAATTTCTCATAATATTATTTAGTGATTTGACAATATCTTATTACATGTTAAGGTAATCCCATGTCAAATTCTAATATTTGTATTTGCACCGCGACAAAACGTGGTGATTGGGGATTTCCACTTACCAAAAGTCTTATAGAACATGGTTTAGATGGGTTTACACACACTATCTTAAACAATAAGAAGGGATTAGCAGAAGTCTATAATAATTGTCTTGATTTAGCAATCCAAAAAAAATTTGATTACATTATGTTTATTCACGATGATGTTCATCTGGAACACGATCCTCGTCCGAAACTAGAGAAGCTGTTTCAGGAATTTGATATTGTCGGTGTGGCGGGATGTTCTAAGGCTGAAATGAAGTCTCCTGCGCTTTGGCATCTAATGGGGGGTGGATTTGGTGGTGGTAATCTACACGGTGCTGTGGCTCATGGTAACGCTGATAGGAAGCATATGACGAGCTTTGGTGCTTATCCACAGAGAGTGGTGATGATTGACGGTGTTTTCATGGCATTTAATCGAAAAGCTATTGAGACAGTGAGGTTCGATGAGGATTGTCCATCGGATTTCCATTTTTATGATTTGAATTTATGTGCTAGAGCTTTAGAAAAAGGCTTGAAAATTGGTGTGGGGGATGTTATGATTACTCACGAATCACCAGGACTGAGAGAATTTACAGAAGACTGGAAAGCTGGTGAGTCTTATTATCTCTCCAAATATGGAAACGCATGAGTGAAATTGATTTTGATTATTTTGAAAAGGTTCTGGTAAAGAACGCAATTACGAATGGAGCTTACTTAGCTTCCATAGCTGATTATGTTCAACCGAAGTATTTTACGGACAAAAATATCGCCAAGTATTTTGAAATCGTAGCTGATTTCTATGAGAAAAGGCAATCTGTCCCTACATTTACAGAGGTGAAGACATATCTCACCACAGATGAACTCAAATCCAACTTCAAGAAGTTGATCGAGTCATTCAAAGAGATTGATTCCAACCACAATGAAGATGAATTGTATGAGAATACTGAAAGATTCCTCAAGGAAAGGGGTATGTATCACTCCATTTTGGAGTCCGCAGAGGCAATTTCCGAAGGAGAAGCTGATACTGCTGAGATCGTAGAGAAATTTGAGAAGATTGCTGGTATCAATCTCAATGTTGATAAGGGAATTGAGCTTTATGGTGATGTTGAAAAGGTCATTGATGACATTTTGAGTGACGAAAATACCATTTCTTCCAAATGGGCATGGTTAGATGAAGCACTTGGGGGTGGATTTCAAGAAGCTGGTAAGGCGTTGTATGTGTTTGCTGGTCAATCCAACATTGGTAAGAGTATCTTCCTTGGTAATGTGGCTGCAAACATCGCATCACAGGGTAAGCATGTGCTTGTAGTGACTCTGGAGATGTCAGAGACACTCTATGCTAAGAGAATCGCGTCGAATGTGACGAAGATTCCCATGAAAGAGTTTCGCAATTGTGTTCCAACGCTTCGACATGCCCTTGAACAAGAGCATAAGAACACTGATGGACGCATTTATATCAAAGAATTCCCCCCATCTACGATTACACCTAAGCAATTAGGAGCTTTCATCAAGAAAATGAAGGATTCTGGTATCAGAATTGATGCTATTGTGCTTGATTACATCACTTTGATGACTGCTGCTGGTAGTAACAGCTATGAAAAGGGTAAAAACATCTGCGAACAAGTCAGAGCATTGTCTTATGTCTATAAATGCCCTATTATTTCAGCTTGCCAGTTGAATAGATCTGCTGTCGGACAGAATAACCCTGATATGTCGGGTGTTGCTGAGTCATTAGCAATCGTTATGACTGCTGATGTGATTACATCTATCTTCCAGAACGAAGAAGACCAAGAAATGGCAGTAATTCGTCTAGGAATGATGAAAAATAGGTTCGGACCAAGAGGAATGACGCAAGCCATGAGAATTGATTACCCAACGCTTAGTATATACCAATCGGATGACGATGAAGAAGAGTTGATGAATGATGATGAACTTAGCCTCCTTGAGAAATTAAGCGACTAATGAATACTCTTGACAAATTTATAAAAAATTGTAGGTATGACATGTCAAAGTGTTTTGCTTGGGTCAATAGTGATTTGGATGGTATTGGTTCTACCGTTCTTTTGGGTAATTTGTTTAAGAATTTTGAGTATCGCCACTGCTTCTTTGGTAAATTTGAGGAGCAATATCTACCTTGGGCTAAAGAAAATGCGGAGGATTACGAAAAAATCTTCGTGGTTGGTATGGTTTTGGATCAGAATTTGATTAAAAAGATCGATGATCATCGTGTGGTATTCGTTTCCGACCGTCCCGAAGACTTTAAAGTGTGGGATTCCACCATGATTCAAGAGGAATGCTCGTCTTGCACCAAGATGTTATATAAAAAGTTCAAAGAAAAGGTGAAATTCACAAAAGATTTGAAAAAATTCTTCCTTTATGTCGATGATTACAATTCCTACGACCTAAAACACGATGAAACCAAGTATCTTAATGCTCTTTATCGTAAATCAGGGGGAAATCGCTTTGTTAATTTTGTGAATCGCTTCTGGAATGGATTTGATGGGTTTACCACAACGGAAGTTAAGCTCGCTAAAGTATTTTTCGGAGAATTGATAAAGGAGCAGGAAGAAATTGAGATGTTTGAAGGGGAGTGGGAAGGATTTAAAGTTATTTCTGCTATTTCTAAGTTCTCTGTGAATGAATTAGCTGATGCTATCATGGGTAATTATAAAACAGATGTGGTTATTATAATGAATCCAGACACACAATTCGTCTCGTTTAGAAAGAGTAAAGACTCAAAGGTTGACATTTCGAAAATGGCTGATAAGCTTTGTGACGGTGGAGGTAGCGAATACGCAGCAGGAGGCAAACTCACCAAAGAATTTTTGAAATTTAGTGAAACACTTACAGAATTATGAGCTTTGATCCATCATCAGAAATTGTGGAAGAGGAAACAAATCACCTCTTCCTTTGCTATTGTTCCTTTATAAATCATCTTAAAGGAAAAAAATTATCCATTCAGAATGTTTTTGTGACCACTCTCCAAGAGGAAAGGCTAAAAACAATTTTGAAAACCATTTTATCTCTTGACTCTGACCAAGAACTTGTTAAAGTGTTTCTAGATTATGATCCTACTATTTCACGTAGTAAGTTCATCACGAAATACATTAATTCAGAGCAGAAAAAGAGAAAGAAATGAAATATACTTACAGTATACAGAGTCCATGGTTAAATGATTGGAACTCATTTATTAAAAATGAAGTGAAATCATACTGTGATGGCTACATGGATGCCATGAAAGGAGAAATGCCACGAATTCACCTGAGAATGGTTAGATCGGATGGTAAGATTATCAGAGAAATAACGGAATACGATGATGTTGGTATCGGCATGATCGCTGGATTTCCTACTGCGGAACAATACGAACGGGCTGCTGAGAGGGCATTGGAGAGAGCTAAGAAGATCAGAGAGAATCAGGAGAAGAATAGACGATAAATGTATCACGATGAAACAGAAAAGGATAAGGTGAAAGGTATGACATACCGAACATTCAATGCTTGGAAATCTTGGGGGTTTAAAATCAAAAAGGGTGAAAAATCTCATTACAGACACCCAATGTTTGGTAGTATGTTTTCATCGAATCAAGTATATAATCCAGAAAATCGTTGTTATTCAGTTGGTAAAGAATTAAATTATCTATCAAAATATGGTGATATCTGATTTTCAAAAAAGAATTTACAACTCCCATCTCGCCATCTCCCGCAAGATGCGTGACAAACCATTTCGTATCCGCAAGGACTTCTCCGACATGGATCAAACCAAGCTAGATCGTCTCGCTTCTCTGGAAAGATTTTTCAATAGTTATCAAAATATTAAAATTGATGATTATTTCGCTGCCCCTTACGCAATTTTTGAGGATGATGACTATTTTGATTTGGATTTTTACTTGACTTCCAAAGCAAAGAAGGCATACTCTCAATACATGAAGAAAATTGAGATGGATGATCCTGATTCGGAGAGTTCCCTCAATCGATTGGTGGATAGTCTTAAATTTGTCAAAAATTTCTGCAAAGAAAAAAACTTGACTTTGAAAGAATATCCATTATATATTGAAGACGCTCTACCGAACATGATTGACCATCTGAAGAACCATCATATAAATATGTATGCGCTTCATGCTTTAGGTGTTACGAAAATCGAGGTAGAGAATCGTATTCTGGATTTTATTTTCTCAGACTTTTGGATTTCGTTTCAAAAAACGAAGAACAAATTCTATCTGAGTAAAAAAATGAAGGATTTTTCAAAACAAGCAATTGACAAAATAACAAAACAACTATAATAACTAAACAACAAATGAGTACAAAAACAAAAAGCAAATTCGGTGCTGCGATGTTCGATTCGATCAAAGCAGCTTTAAACAAGGGTAATGAATCGTCTGGTGGACAATTCTCAAATATTATGAGTTTTCCTGCTGGTAATACATATACTCTGCGTCTGATCCCAAATGTGGAGAATCCTGAAAAGAGTCTCTTCCATCATTGGGTGAATGGCTGGAACAGCAAAGCGACAGGTTCTTACATGAGCTTCATCGGTCTTCAAACTTTTGGTGATCGTGATCCGATTTCTGAACTTCGTTGGAAGCTTTGGAAAAGCTGGAAAGAAGCTAATCCTAAAGCTGAGAACAAAGAATACAAAGCAGAAATTGCTCAGAAAGAGCAGTGGCTTGTGAATGTTTACGTGGTCAATGATCCTGCTAAACCAGAAAACAATGGCACTGTGAAGATTCTTCGTATGGGTCCACAACTCAAGAAGATCATCGACGATGCCACTGAAGGTGAGCGTTCCGATGAACTTGGTTGGGATATTTTCGACCCGACTAAAGGACACGATTTCAAGATCGTTGCTGAGAAGAAAGGTGAATATACCACATTCGAATCTTCGTTTATCACTACCAAGTCCAAGACTGTTTTGGATGAGGAAGAGATTGATAAGATTTGTGAGTCTCTTCATGATCTGGAAGCGGTTTATCCCGTGAAGACTTTTGATGAGCTTCAAGAAGTTCTTAACGAACACTTCTTCGTTGGTGAAGAGAAAGAAGAGCGCAAGCCTTTGAAGCAAGCCAAAAAAGAAGCTGTAGCCTCTAAAGAAGACGATGACGATGACATTCCTTTCGTTCATGAAAAACCGAAAGCGACATCGACTCCCAAAAAGCAAGTAGTCGAAGATGACAATGATGAAATTGACGATCTTCTTGCTGGATTAGATGACTAACCCTACTAACCCTCTCCATCAATCGGTGGGGAGGGTTTCCCCTTTAATAAATTATGAATAACATTCCCGAAGAAATTGAAGCAATGGCATTTTTGATTGGACAATCCAGTCAAATTGATCAAATGATGGTTGATCGACCATCGACACTTATCACATCAGCACATACTTTGAAAAAAGGTTTGAATGATTATATTCAAACACAAAGACAACAAGCACCTCCTCCTCCTGTTCAATATCCCCAAGTTGCTCAACCACCTATCGTCCCAATTCCAAATTATGTTCCACCTCAAGAACTACCCCAAGTTCCTCAGTATGCTCCAATGCCACAAAAAGTGGATGATGGGCAATTGGAATTGAATTTGGAGCCGACTAAAGTGGAAGAAGTTATTATTTTATTGAGAGAAATCTCTAATAAGTTGACAAAGCAGAATAATCTGCTAGAAAAGATATATGCAAATCAATCTAAACAGAAAACCGTTTCAGAACCTGTTGTTAAGCTTGTCACAAATAAGTGATACATGTGTTCTAGAGATGAAAGATGATGGCATACATGGTATTTCCTCTAGCGAGGATAACTCCATGTATGCTCACGCATATCTAAGAGGTGATTTTGAAGAAAAGAATCTGAATCTACCTTCTCTGAAGAAGCTTTCCAAAGCATTAGACATGGTATCATCTGATACTGTGAAGCTAAAGTTGAACGGAAACCATTTGGAGTATAAAGATAAGCAAATCAAATTCAAATACCATCTCCATGAAGAAGGAGTCATCACTAGACCCAAGTTATCTCTGGAGAAGATTCGTAATTTTGAATATAACATCGAATTTGAGTTGGACTTTGATTTCCTTTCAAATATTCTTCAAAAATCTTCCATCACAAACACCAAAAAATTATATATTTTCACAGAAGATGGTAATTTGGTGTGGAAAGTAGGAGACGAGACTGTTCCAAACAGCGATACTCTGAGTATTGTAGGGGATGAAGTTGAATTCGAACTCAATCCTTTCATTCTAAAGATTGACAATTTGAAATTATTGTCTAAAGTATCGAAGACGGGTAATGTATTCAAAATCAATTCCAAGTTGGGAGTTGGTTGTATCGTCACGAAGAGTGGTGATTTTGAAATGGAATATATTTTTAGCTCATTGAAGAATTAATTATGGACGAAGAAACGAAATTACAAATCGAGGATGCTAGAGCATCTATTCAAGCTCTTGATCATCAACAACAAGAAATTTATAAAAATATCAAAGATTTAGTGAACCCTGATATTGAAGATTATCTATGGGATTACTGCTTCAATTGTGAAATTGGCGACAGATCGGAATTTATCACAAGAACAAAAGAAATTATTTATGGCGATTAACGAAATTACAGGAAAAGTCATTAAAACATCTCCTCAGAATTCTGCATATTCTGAAGGATGGGAAAAAGTCTTCGCTAAGAAATCTGCAAACGAATGGCTCAAGACGATGCCAGATGTTCAAATGATGGACCCTGATGGTTGGAGACAGAACGATGGTGTCGATATGGATACTCCCATCAAATGGTCTGATTTCCAAAAAAGATTAAACATTTCAACAATACTTTGTAAAATTCCTAATGTATAACTTATTCTTAGACGATGTTAGAACTCCAAAAGAAGCATTTCTTTATGGGGAAGGAAAAATGTTGTGTGGATACTCTGATATTCCCAATGGTTGTTGGGAAATTGTTAGAAATTATGAGGACTTTGTGAAAATCCTCAACGAAAAGGGGTTGCCACGAGCAGTTTCTTTCGATTGTGACTTATGTAAAGACCATATGGTTCATTACATGAAAGAAACAACACGGTCTGAAATTTACGAATGGGAAAATTTTGATACCAAATGTGGTATCCACTGTGCCAATTACCTTAAATCATTATTAAAAGGTGGGGAAGATATTAAAATCTATGTCCACACCGCAAATCACGTAGGAAGACGAATCATTAAACAAATATTATCATGCTAAATAAAATTTTCATAGATCTTGACGAGACATTAATATCTGGATCAGCAGCATCGCGATATCTAACCGATTGTGATTTCACTATCGCATTAGAATACGGCGGTGTTTACGACATCAAAGTTCGACCATCAGCACTCGATGTCATTAAATTGGCACGTAGCTATGTTGGATGGGAAAACGTGTATATATTGACAATTGCGACTAGAGAATATGCAACAGAAGTATCAAGATTAGCTTGTTTTGACTTTCCTTCTGAAAATATAATCCCAAGAGAGGAAATTCACCAAGCAACATATAAGACATTATATGGTGGTATGAATTATGGGACTAATACTAAGATATCACATTCTGATAATGTTTTGATTGATAATCTGCCTGCTAGAGAGAACGAGAAGAAAATGATTTATATTGGTATTAAACCTGATCGTTATCTCAGCATCACACCTTATTACGGAACGAATTTTGAAGATGATGATTTCTACTCATCAGTGGAAGAATTTCTCTTGCAAAAATCCAAATAACAGTAAATATTTCTATGAAGAATAATATTACCACACAAGGTTATTTTGTTAAAAGATTGAGAGATTCTGGTTTCGTCGTGGTCAAATTGTTTGATCAATACGGTCAACATGATCCTCGTAAATGGTCTGTGATGGTAGACCCAAGTAATACATCTGTGATGATCACTTGTTATCAAAACAAAGAGTTCAAAGGTGATATTCTATTCGAGATTAATGACGGTGGAAATCGTTTTATTAAAAATTTCAACCTCAAAACACAAAGTATGGAGATTGTCATCACCACTTTGATTGAAAAGGGTGTTGGACAAATCGAAGAAAATTCAGTCTATAAAAAAGACTAAATAATATTATGGAAAAGGGAGAAGAACCCCCTGATGAGGTATTTGTGGATGAAAAGGTTTTAGAAATCCTTAGAGAATCTTTGAAACAAAAGCTCAAAAGAGATAGAAAAGGTGGTAAAAGCGTAATTAAAAATGCTTTAAAAGCTACAATGCAAGAATTTTTAACATGTGGTAAACTTATTGGGTATGATTTAGATGGAAACGTAGTGGAAATCTCATTTCATTCTAATAAATTAGAAGATAACGCCATGCAGAACCTCTTCATTCAAAAATTTGGAGAGTTCATGGCTGGTAGAATGAATATATCAGGTGATTTTTAATTTTTTAAAACCGAAAATAAAAAAAGGCGATGTCTATGCTGTTCAAGCAGGAGACTTCGTTGGTCAATTTTTTAATTTTATTAAAAAAGATGGCGATGAATACGTCTTTCTTTCCACACCATTGATGGAAATCCAACGAGTCCCGAAAGAAAAATTTGACTTTGCGAAAGAACAAGGTATCATTGAATACATTGAAAATCTTCCAAGAAATATCTTCCAAGTTATCGAAGCGGAATATCAACACCAATCAAAAAAGGTTGGTGGAGATTCCAAGTGATTACGTTGTATCCAAATTTTATGAATTTGGGTATAAAGTAAGTCATAATACTCATGGCAACACTTATAATTGTTGTTGTCCTATTTGCAGGGAAGGAAAAAGCTGGGGTCATAAGAAGAGATGCTACTATATTCCAGAGAATGATAACATTTTTTGTCATAATTGTGGATGGTCATCCAAACCCTACAAATGGATCAAAGAAGTTTCAGGAATGTCATTCAATCAAATAGTCGATGAGATTGAAAAGGGTAATTTCGGCATGATAAATGTGATGGATTTAGAAGAAAAAGAAGAAAAACCAAAGACTACATCGTCTTTACCATTAGATAGTATCAATTTATCTGATAAAAATCAGACAGATTATTACAAGAATAATAAGATTGTCCAAAAAGCCTTAGATTATATCAAGGATAGACGATTGGATAAAGCTGTGAACCGTCCTGATGCATTTTATCTATCTCTGAAAGACCGTGTGCATGATAATCGTTTGGTAATACCATTCAAAGATGAGACAGGTAAGATCATCTATTACCAATCCAGAAGGATTTTAGATGATGAATCTCCGAGTTACTTGTCAAAAGATGGTGGAGATAAAAGTGTCTTCGGTATCGAGCGAGTATCGTCTGACTTAGACAAGGTGTTTATCATTGAAGGACCGTTAGATGCTTGTTTCGTAAAAAACGGATTAGGTGTTGGAGGTATTACTAAAGGTGAACAATTGTTTACTTTTAGTCAACAAGAACAAATGGATAGTCTGAAATTCTTTGAGAGAATTTGGGTGCTTGATAGTCAATGGATTGACAAGACTGCACGAGAGAAGACACTAAAGCTCATTGAGATGGGGGAGAAAGTCTTTATATGGCCTGAGTATGATGGGAAACGCTTCAAAGACATAAATGCCGTATGTATGGCTTATGAAATGAACGAATACCCAACAGATTTAATTCTGAAGAACACCTATAAAGGGTTGGCAGCAACAGTGAAGATGAAATTGATCAAGTGATCAATTATTATTCACGCTTTTTAGCGACAGACATATCAATTGCATTGTTGAATTCACTGATGTTGTTCAGGATTCTTTCAATTGATCCCAATTCACTTGTCAAATCACCAATAATAGTATTATTACGTGATTGAGAAATAGCTGACAAAACATTATCTCTAAGATAGCTATCAATTTTTTCAAAATTTGCTTTCCAGCTATCAACAGTGGAAATCATTTGTTGATTTTGAGAATCTCCACCATCATCCATAGTAGCCATAACATTTGGATCTGCTTCTGTATCTACACCATATTCATCGAGAGTGATTCCATCATCTAATTGTCCAGCGGCAGCAGCTTCTTCAGCAGCAGGATCGAACTCCAGTTCAGGTGCTTCTTGTAGTAATTTGAGGAATTTGGCTTGAAATTTGTTTCGCATATTATTATTTAGCTTAAATGGTTAAATAATCTATGTATGGCTGCTTCAAATTCTCCTTATTCTACTGCAATTGCCTCTGGTGCTATTGATCTTGATTTCAAAAATCCTTTAAATCCTTCTGAACAGATGAGAAAATATAAAACGGATGAGAAATTGGCACAAGCACCAGACACTCTCCCATATGAATTTGAAGGACTGCCTCAATACTTAGCCAATATCCAAGACAGTGCATTTCAAGCGTCTTCCAAACTGAATAATATTATTAAAATGGAAAAATATCAAGAAAATGGTGATCTAATTAAGCTGAAAGGTAATCTAGAGAAGATCATGATGTATTTGATGAAAAATGGTGACAAGATATTGTCGAATTATACCATTGGCAATAATTAAAAACTAGAGTATAATCGGGCATGTTCAAAATTCCCGATAACATAAAAATGAAACACGTTCATGGGTATCCTCCCTATGAACAAATGTCGATCCTTAAAGATATCTGTAATAAATCAACACCTTATTCAGAGACAAGAAAGATTTCAATTGGAATGACTAAAAAGAAAAATAAAAATCAACAGAAATGGCTAACTGACAAGCTCAAAGGTGATTGGATGGATAAAGAACTGATCATCGAAATTGCATTGTTTGAGTCTTTGATTCATTATGTGGAAAAGGAAGATGGTCTTAATGATGCTGCCTATGAATTAGAAAATGGTCATATCGATCAGAAAACAGCGAATGCCAATAAAAAACGTCAAAAAGAACTCAAAAATGCTTATCTTTATCTAAAAAATGAGCGTCCTGCTCTACAATATCAAGTTGATAATTGGGGTGGGACTAATGTAAATGAATATTTGATACTGGAAGAATCGTTTTTGAAGAAAGATACCAAAATAATGAACACAATTGTAAAATACAGGGGGTATTTATGGAATTAAGTATTGAAAATCACGAAGCATTTAAGAATTGCGAAGGTAAAATGATCTGCCAATTGATTGGTGGCTCAACTTTGTATGGTTTGAACACACCAGAGTCCGATATTGATTATCGTGGTCTATTTGTCGCTAAAAATAAGCGATATTTAGCCAATTTGGATAATATTGAATCGATTGTCCAGACTGATGACATTGATTCCACTTATTACGAGATCACTCGATACTTAAAATTATTGAGAAAGAGTAATACTCAGGTTTTGGAGATATTATTTGCTCCCAATACAGCATTCACCTACAAACATCCAATCTTTGACGAGATTGTCACCCATGCTTACGATCTAATTGATACCAATACCCTTAAAAATTCATTGAAGGGTTATGTATTCAGTGAGATTCGATTGGCTACGGGGCAAAGAAGCGGTCAGTTAGGTGGTAAAAGGAAAAAAGCAGTGGAAACCTACGGATTCAGTCCCAAAAACTTTGTTCAAAGCCTTCGTTTGTGTAAAGTCGGTATTGAGTTCTTCACCACTGGTAAATACATGGTAAACGTCAAGGAATTTGATGAGAAGTATTGGGGGAAATTGATGGATTTAAAAACTAGCCCACAATACTACACATGCGAGCAATTGGAGCGAATGGTGAACGAAGAATTTGGCAAGTTGGAAGGAATCATGGAGTCATCTAAGATCTCTTTCAAATTTGATCCAGACATTGCAGCAGATATTATTTTAAAAGCAAAACAAATATGAAATACGGAAAACAGATATTATTGGGAGTAGTGGCTTCAAGTGCCATTGCTTATGGGTTATCAGATAATTTGGAGTCATTCTCCAAAACATTTGTCATGGCTGGATTAGGTTACGGATCAGTTTATTACTGGTCGCAAAACAGAAAGAGCAATGATAAAAGAGTGGAAGAATTGGAAGAACTTTTGGGGAAGAAGAAAGTTGATGAGCGTGTCGAAACTCTGGAGAATATGCTCCAAGAATCCGATGTGGTGATCACTGAGCAAGAAGAAGTTATTAAAAATTATGAGGAACTATTGGACGAAGCATCTGTCAAATTCCCTTGTAATTGTGGTAACAACATGTTCGATGGCATTTTCAAACCAATGGAAGAATTTGTGGTTGAATGTGACTACTGTAAAAACAAATATTCCGTCACACTTAAATTGGATACTATACTGATCACTGAACCAATCGAAGAACTTAACATTGATAAACTAATTAAAGAAAATACAAAATGATAAAAATAGAGACTAAAAAAGGAAATGTTGAAATGACACTGACTGAATTTGCAAGATGGGCATGTTTAGCAGAAGCATTTATCTTCATTGAAAACAAAGCTGAAGAACTAAACATTAACCCTGTCAACATGATTAAGCCACTGGCAATTGAAAAATACATTGACGAGCGATATCATGCAATGCTTTCCGATGTTCGATATGAGTATGATCTAGGAATTTTGGAGTAATCCTATAACTTCTTTCTCAATTTCCGATTGTTTATCTTCCGATAATACGTCTTTGAAATGTTCTTTCAATTCGTTTGTCGGAAGATTTAATTCGTGAAAACCTAACATGTAATTACGATATCTTTCTTCGTATTTGTTTGGATAAGTAACACCATTTGGTCTATTAAAACGATGCAACCATCTTAAAAACGGCAAACATAATGTTCTTTTACCATTTTTTATGTATTTTTTATGGATATATCCTTCTTCTCCACCAAATCCACGAAATTCTTTGTTAAATCCTAACCAAGAATCTTTTCTACAAGAAAAAAGACCAAGACCCTGAGAGGGGATTTCAAAGGGATCGTTATCTTTATCTGATCCTCTTTCATCTGTTTGCCAAGTGCCTAACATATGTCCTCTCCATGTGAAGTCGAAATGAGTCGAATAATTTTTCAAATCATCATAAATAATCGGTCCTTGTAGTAAATTACCACCATCTAAACCACTGTCATAAAAATCTATCAGTCTTTTCAAAGATTCTTTTTCTAAAAAGACATGAGAATCGATTGATAACACATAAGGAGTATCTGCCAACTCGAATATTTTATTTCTAATACTGGTTGATTTATATTTTACGAAAGGAAGATATTGAAACGGTTCTTTCATCCAATTTGTTAAATCCCTTATCGCTTTACCATGATTTGAATCAGGATTATTATCAATAATTACAAATTCGATATCATCCAACACTTCCGAATGATACATTCGTATTGCTTGAATGGTGAAATATACCCCATCATAATCATCATGTGTTGCCATTCCAATGGTCAATTTTCTCATGTAAATAATTATTAGAATCCTAATTTATTACAAGTATTATCTACACATTTTGGGATAAAAATCGTCGGAATTGTAGTCGTAGTAGTGGTTGTAGTTGTAGTAGTAGTTGTAGTAGTGTTTGTTATTTTAATATTTAAAGGATTTAAAGTAGTTGGTAGTGTCAACGAAACCGATAGTGGTGGTATGGAAATCGTGGTAAAACGTGGCACAATAGGTGGTAAATTTACCGTGACTTCTGGTTTCGGTACACAACATTTTTCAGTAGTAGTGGTGGTAGTGGTGGTAGTAGTAGTGAATGGAGGTGTAGTATCCGTAGTGGTAGAAGTAGATGTAGAAGTAGAAGTAGATGTAGAAGTAGGTGGAGGAGTGGTAGGGGTAGTAGTATCCGTAGTAGGTGGAGGAGTAGTATCCGTAGTAGGTGGAGGAGTAGTAGTATCCGTAGTAGGTGGAGGAGTAGTAGTATCCATAATAGGGGATAAATTTATAAAATTTACTTTTTAAATTACATTAAAATATAATTATCATTAGTTACTATGTAAAAAGTATTCATATCACGACCACCCGATAAAGTTGAAAAAGTTGTCCTATTGGTGCTTACTAAATTTGTTATAGTGCTACCAAAAACAGATATTTGAGTATTACTATCGATTCCCTTACCTCCAATAGCCTCCCAATCGCCAATATCAGCTCCAGTGCCACTCTTCAATCGATATAGTATTTTGGTGTCGCTATTATAAACAGTATCACCAATTTCTGCTGGAGCGACACTGGTGATATTTGTCACTGTTCCTTTAAATAGATTACCAGCGAGAATACCGCCAGTCGTCACTCCATCACCAATAAATAATCGTTTGGTATCTGTAGTATAAGCAGGTTCTCCCGAATTGAAAATTATATTTCGGCGTTCATTATCAGTTCCTTGACGGAATAAAATTTTTAATAGTGTGTTGTTGAAGATTTCTATACTCATGATTAATATGCGAAAATTGGAATTGCGAATCTACCGAATTGTTGACCTGTTTTTGAGGTAGAATCACCCTCAAATGATAAGAACCCAGCAGATGATAGTGATATCATCACACTAGTGATACCATTTGAAGACATTGCCTCAAATTTTGTCAATTGAAGACCTGGAATAGCACCCGTGATAGTATGTGATGGTGTTCCATTGAAAATGGATGAGAGTGTGTTCGAAGAGTTCGACGATGACATACCAGTTAAAGTACCGAACACAGATCTTTGAACTGCTTTTTTATCACCAATATCTTCCCATGCAGATAAAGAATCATTAATTGATTCAAATGCCTGATACAATACACCATCCACAGTGGCAATATCTCCGAAATTTGCAGATAATCCTGTCAAACTATTTACAGAACTCTGCGGAGTGAAAAATTGATTTTGATTTCCGTAAGAACTAATCGAATTATATATCGAAGTGTAATTAGCAGATAGTGAACCATTGACGAAGGTGAAACTATTTGGATCAACTTTCAAAGTAATGGTGTTACCATTACCACCACTTAATCCATTGCCGAATGAAGAAGATAATATCTCTCTAGTGGTGATTGAAGCAGTATTTAACGATAATTTATTAGCTGAAAGACCGAAAAATGTTGGATTGTAATTAATTTCCAACTTACCATTTAAGATATGTAACCCATTACTAACAGTGGCAGGGTTTATTTTGGAAGCTGAAAGACCACTCAATTTCAAATTAATAGTCGAAAATGAATCGTATTCAAATTCTTGTGATATTTTCGTGGCAATTCTACCCCATTTTGTGATATCAGTGTAAGGATTGGCAGTCAATTGATACCAGATATTTTGAATCGAGACAATATCACCTACTTCCGAATACGTATCGGATAAACTGGTGAAATTGACCAAAGGTATGTGATTTTTCGTTGTCACAGAAACACCACCACTCAATACACCGTTTCCGATGTATAAACGATTGGTATCAGTTGTGTATCCAGGTTCTCCCTGATCCAAACGAATCGATTTTCTTTGATCGTTTGTTCCTCTGCGAAATTTTAATTTTGATATGTAAATGTCAGGCATAATTATGAAATTCTTTTCCAGATGTATAATCCAAACGAAGGAGGTGTATTGTTGTGGGCTTGATTACCACCAGTATCTAAAATACCTATATCACCAGTATTTGCTTCCGACCCAGGTTCCCATGTTTGTTCTGGATCGTCACTTGTTAATTCAAATGGTGATCTTGTTTGTTGATTCGTATTGCCATTAGCACCAGTGAAACCGTGTCTATGCGTTGGCATTTCGTCTATAGTCAATGTGTGTTCGTATTCACCATTGTTATCACCAAATAAAAATGTTTTAGATGCACCGTTAATATCAGCAGAACTTCCAACACCGACTATGAACCGTCCTTCTGAAATTCTCTCCCACGCTGTGTTAGGGAATAAGAAACTCGGTGGAATCGTTGGTTCCACACTTAGATACACGCTACCCACTGGATAGATGTAATCAATTAAATTTTTCTCTGATGAGCCAACTACTATTTTAAAATCATCAGCAGTTACTGATCCTGTGAATTTTACACCTTTTTTATCACCCCCTAATTTCATGGATGTTTTATTACCCATCCCATCATAAACCACTTGGGGATCTGTTTCCCCTGTGAGTTCTGTATTTGATGTGTGTAACAATCCCTTGTAAGACTGCGAAACGGGTTGACTAGTGAGATTTGGGAGTGCCATGTTATTATTTATTTAGAAGTAATCTTTTTGCCTACTATGTAATCAATCAATATTTTATGAAGTTCTTTGCCATACATACAAACCAAAACCAGGTGGTGTGTTATTATGGGGTAAATTGCCACCAGTAGATTCAGTTTCTATGGTACCACCCTTATCCCAATACCCTTTATTTTCATCATTGTCTCTATCCCCACGATATTTGAAATCGTTTAAAGCGTGGGTGTGGGATGGCATTTCAGCTACAGTCAATGTATGTTGGTATTCACCGTTATTTTCTCCTTCAGTAAATGTTTTAGTGAAGCCTCCATCGTCTGCATCGCCACCAACACCTACAATGAATCTTCCTTGTGAAATTTGAGTCCATGAAGTTCCAGTAAATCTAAGTGCAGGGGTATTATTATCAACGCTGAAATACACCGACCCAATTGGATAAAGATAGTCGATCAACGTAGCATAATTGCCAATACTATAATTACCAGATGATAAAGTTCCTGTAAAAGATCCTCCATTACCATCAGATCCAATACTAAAAGATGTTTTATTACCCAAACCGTCATAAACTTTGGGCAAATTAGTTCCAGTAGTGGGAATTTTTGAGGTGTGTAGAATCCCTGTATACGAATCTGCAATGAATTGGTCTGTGAGATCAGGTAGCATATTATTATTTATTCTACCGTTGTCAAATTAGCAACTAATTTTTGTTGTATTTCAGTTATTGACGTGAAAATCCTTTGCATTGTCGTCGTGTTGATACTCTCATTACCATTGATCCGTAAATTATCCAAATCGTAATCAATTGCTTTGATATTATTCAATAATACATCATCTTTTTTGAAATTAAATGAATTTGACGCTTTAGTAAAGAGTGTTAATACGTCTTTCAGAATGTTTAAAAGGTTTTTGTTAAAGAAAATACCAAACGAATAATCACCACATGTCACATTTTTGAAATTTTTAGCAATACTATTATCAATTGCAGAGTATCTAGTGCTTACAATAGGTTGTTTTAAAGCATATAGTCTACCAGAATTATGTAATAATGTATAATTTTTATCACCCTTAGTAATTTCACTGAATATCAGGTTATAAAAGTTATTAGCATTCAATCTATTCGTATTCCACTTGATTGGAGCGTTACGACTGTCGAATTTACGATAAGTGTTTTTCCATAGATAGTCGGGAGGATATTTCAAATTGAATTTCTTGAAATTACCAGCAGTGTTAATTGGATTTGATATAAATCTCGTTTCCACATTTTTAATACTTTTTATAAAGAAGATATTCGAATCATGAGTTGAAAAGGTAATATCGTAATCATCTTTATCTAAATCACTTATCTCATAATTGATAAAAGTATCGGTGATTGAATAAGGATCGAATGTAGCAATCGAATAAACGCCATTTTTTTCATGCAAAATGATGACAAAATCGTCAATATCTCTGATATCAATAGCAGAGATATTTTCTATCTTATATTCGAGTAGATTTACCGTTCCAAGTAAAGTCGATGATTTTTTATTCCAAAGATAGAGAATATTTCCATCGATAATGGTTCTCATATTATTACCAAATTTCATAAATTTGGTGTTATATATACTTCTTGTGAAAAGATTAGTAGTAAATAATTTATTAGTATCGGAAAAATTTTTATCATAATCCCAAGTGAAAAGAACTTCCTCAGTAATTCCGATTTGAAGACTATCAACTAAAATCAAAGTTCCACATTCAATATAATTCAATCCTTCATAAGTTTCAATGACACCATTTATGATTATATTAATTTTATTTTCAAATTCATCATAATTTATACCATAAACTTCTTCATCTACTGACAATTCTTGAATGCTATATGTTAATAAAGAAGTATTGTCGAACGATCCATCTATAGTTATCAAATCATTACCAGTCGAACAGAGATATTTGAATTTTTGATCAGATTTTACTACAAAATCACCATATTTTACCTTTTCCAAAAAACTCCATTCATTAGAATAGTCAAAATTGTCAATATGGGTGACGACATCTTTACCCACCATCAAATCATTATTTATTTCATCTTTAATTGTTGATGATAGCCCATAAAAATGGCAATCGTTTTCATCGAAATCCACGATTTGAGGGTTACTAATAATCAAAGATTTGAAAACAATCAAATTGTTTGTATTGATTTTATCGAAAATTTTATCTAATTCATTTTTATTTAAAACATCGAAAGCATTAGTGTAATATGGTGTTATGCGTTGAATCGAATCAAATTGATTATCAAATTCTAATTTTTTAAGATAAAATTCTGACGAGAAATTATTTTTCGATGTCAATTCTTCAGAGAATTGGTCTTTGGTTTTGCCAGTATAGGCTATACCATTATCAACATTAAAAAATCCTGAATAATCAATACCATTTAAGGTAAAGGATTCACCGTTTGTATATTTGAAATATGTCATAATTATTCAATAAATTCTATGTTATTTACTTCCGAAGTTAAAGGTGAGAAGGATTTGCATGTTTCTGTTACAATCTTTTTCAATTCATTTTTGATATTATCGGGGAGACTAATATTTTTAATCAAAATATCAACATGATTTGATTTGAAGGTTTGATTATTACAGACACTTTGTAACAATTCGATTTCATCTTCGCTATTTCTTTGTCCAGATGGGATGGTGATGACCAGAGTATCTATGCTTTGCAACCCATTAGTATATGGTAATATTAAAGATTCGTCGAAATCAATATATCTTCTATATATTTTGAAATTTTGAATATGATCATTATCAACAAAGTCTCCGAAAAGTATTTTCTTGCCAAAAAATTGTGATTTATCAAAAGTGAACTCTTTGATACTTGTGCCATTCAGATTGAAATATCCTCGTCCATTAATAGCATCGATAGCAACTACCAATGTGTTAATTTTTAATTTTTTAAAGCTTGCAGTAGCATCAAAACCGATAATAGTTTCATTACTAGGATCATACAAATTCATCAGAAATGAAATATTACCATCATTGTTCTTATTCTTATCAATATTCAATCCACCATTAATATTATTGCGTTTACTAGAAAACGACCAATTGGTATTATCACCACTGAAAGTGAAAAATATGGAAAAGACACCATCTGTATTTATATTTTCGAAATAATTTATTTCGTTGAAAAAATTAACATTTTCAATTTTACACACTGGAATCTCATCTGGAGAACTCACAGCAGGTAAAGAATTCAACCGTTCATATACAAATACATCATTTGGTTCAATAATGAAATCACTTTTTTTATCAAAAACCTGATAAGCTGATAAACTTTGTTTAATTAGTTCATTTCCAGATACCAATTGTTCAATCAAATCAGTGTAAGTAACATTGAAAGTTGAATTAGTCGCCAATGCTGATGCCTTCTCAATACGATCTGGGTAATAATATCTATCCACCCATACTTTATTATTACTCGAAGGCGAACCAGATAACCAAGTGCATAGGTAATTTTGCCCGTCAGTGTATCCATTGGTATTATCCAATTTGTAAACCTTATCAGCATACAGAGGAGTTGTATATGAAAATGCTCCTGATTCTACAAATTTTGTATCGTTTATGTTGATTTTTGTGAAAGGATTTAGATCGTTTGGAGCTTTAATCGTATTCATACCACTTTTAATGATATAAGGTTTATTGTAGAATACATAATTCAAAGACAAACTTTCGTCTTTCTCACTATCAATATCATTGAAAATCGATGTATACGATCTCATCTCTTTCATATAGAAAGGAGAATTGTTTGAAGATATCAAAGTGTTTCCAGATGTGAAAATATCTTCCTGAGTCAATTGGTTTTTCAAAGTGATGATCTCAACATCATCGTTTTCAGAATGTAATAGATAATTATTAGATAAATCTTTTTCTATCAGATTATCTGGGATGATGTTACTCTCCTCATAACCAACCAATGTGAAATTCTCATTGTCACCAATATTATTATAGATTTTTTTGTCAATTTTGATATTATTCAAGGGAGCCAATATTTTATTGGCACTTGTAAATGGAACTAGAGTTAGATTATTACCTTGTTTTACGAGTATCTTACAAGACCCATCATTTCTGAATAGGCATAACGAGTTATTAGAGCTAGAGTAAATGTAATTGAAATCTATACCAGATAATCCTAATTTTCTAGTATAAAAATTGACAGTATTGTTAGAATCTTGTGTCAGATAGTATTTTTTATAATCGTAAACTTTGTAAATGTTGCAAACATTTGAATCTTTCAGATCAATTATAAAATTGGTCGAATCTGACGTAATATCGAGGAAAGAATAATCTCCATAATAATCATATTTTGTATAAATGCCAGATAATGCCAATTTTAACGTATCCATTGGTTTAAATTCCAAATAAATTCCTCCAAATTTTAAAAATGTCAGAGATTCTTCCAATTTTATAACATTTTTCTCATTGAGAGTTATGTCAGACAGCTTACGTTCATCAGTCAAATAGAAAATACTGTAATTTTTATATTTGACATCTCTTATGTTAGAAAATGCGTTATAAAAATTGAATTTATACCCTCCATTATAGTATCTTTCAAATTTATTGAGCGTGAAATTCTCATCATTGTATGAGAAATCACGAGCTTTACAGGATGATATTTGACTTATAAAGGTATCCACATTAGTATTTAATTGAATGGTGTTTCAAGCTCAATCAAATACCCACCATTTTTGGTCACAAATTGGTGTATTTTTTTATCAAATTTGCTGATGGTCTTTATCAACGTTAAATCTTCAATACTTTGCGAATAATTATAATTGATAACACTGATGGGAACGGTAAAAGTGGAGACATCACCATTACAATAGGATATGTAAACATTTGCCGATAGATTTTTACTTGTTGAAGAAACACTTGGGTAATAGACATGACTATGAGTAGTATTCAATACCTCCGAATACCTATTAATCGGTGAAAAAATGTTTGTCATGACATCATTTTCAAAAAAATCTTCAACATTATCACCCCAATTTATTTTCAAGAAACAAGGTAAAAATTTTTCCGAAACACCAGTCAAAACAACATTTAGTGTTGTTATATCATTCAGCACCACCAAAGGCACTGTCGTTGTATTGGATGTGTTACTCGAAGATAAAGATAAATATGCAGTATTCATTTTTGATTGTATTGTGAAATATTTATTATTTCCAAAGGATTCATTTTGAAATCCATTTCACTCATAACAAATTCATTTAGAGCATTCTTAATCAAGAATGATGTGGTGAACTTATCATTTTTCGGATTGTAAGCCAATGTTGGCGATTCAAATGTGGACATTGAGGGTGAATTCACCTTTATTGGAGATATGGAATAATCATCATATTCCGATAAAATATGTCTTTCAGTGTTGAATTCAAATATCGAAGGTCTTACAAGCACATAATCGACATTATTACTCGACAAGCTTCCAATAGTGGTGAAGTAAATTTTACCATCTTTACTGTATCTATTTGAAATATTTCCATTATGCTGGACTATATATGTCTGTTTGGTTGGAGTCAAAAATTCACCATCTTCAAAAATCAATTTAGTGATGATTAAGTTGTTTTCCGTTTCAATTGTGAGAATATCATAGATAATATCAAATCTCTTGACAGCACTCACCGATTCAGTATATACTGACAATGGAAGAACACTCGTTAGATAACTCAATTCAGATTCAAAAGGTAAAATCTCCATTGTATATGAATTTCTAACATACAATTTACCATTCAAATTGAATCTGTTATAAAGATTTTGAACAGGTGCTGACGATAATACGTATTCACTCGATTTAAAAGTAGTATTATCGTAATAAATTTGAGATATAGTCGGGGAAAAATCTGGATAATCACTACCAAACCAAGCACCATCAACCATAAATGTGCTTAATTCATTAGGAAACACATTTTGAGTCATGTTCGCTGTTATAGTCGGGAATCTAGAATCATCCAAAGCTCTTCTCAATGGTGAGGAAGAATTAATACCACCTTCAATCAGTCTTGAGTAATAGAAATTACCACTCAATTCAAAAGAACTCAAATCAGACGATGCTGCGTCGATATAAGGAGTATCACCGTCCATTATGAACAAACCTTCCAATGTTTGGAAATTTGGAAGATATTCATTCTCATAATAAAATTGATTATTACTGAAATCACCACCAAATATTTGATAATACAGATCGATGCTAGAAAAACCGTTGGTGAATGTGCTTAGTCCTGATCTACTTGTGTAATCATATGTGGTATTATCAACCGTTGAATAATTGAAATTGAAGCCTTCTCCATAGAGATAGTCATAGAAAGTGTGACCATTCAATATCTGATAATATACAGGGGCAGCTTCATAAGTAGAAATAGTTTTTGTGAAGCTATTATCATCTTTAAACAAACCGAATAAATTGTTGTAGATATCGCGTTTAGAATCTTGTAGATAACCGATATTTGGTAATCTATCGAGATATTTGTCGAAATTTGGTTCGATTTTTGATATGTATCCGTAATATTTACTGTCATTTCTTTTACTTGATGGTAATATTTGTGATTTACCAGAAGTGAAATTTCTACGAACATAGTCATTATCATTGATAAACGTGACAATATCACCATTATCACCTCTTATAGACGGATCAGGGAAATAATAAATGGTATTCGGCTCCAGATTTTCAGTATTGAAAGAAAAGCTGAGTGTTTTCCCATCAATATTGATTATCGAGGTTTTATGGGGTCGAAAATATCCAATATCTTCTTTTGAAATTAAGATTTTTCTATCTGTCGATGCTGTAGTTGGATAATCAACATTTAAGAAATTTTGTGATGGGTCATCAGCCAATATAGCCAAACCAGATACAAAATTATTCACAGTTGAGCCAGTGGACAAGTAATAGAAATCACTACCGATGTATTTTTTCGTCAGTCTTCTTTTATTGTCCAAAAGGTCATTTATTTCTTTGATACCTAATTCCGAACTAGACATACTAGAAAACACGTTTGAAATAATTTCTGAATTATTTTTCAAAAATATATCCAACCCATAATCTAGATCTTTATTATCATAGATCTTATCATTCGGAGTTTGGTTGAAATACAATGGATATGAATCATACAATTCATCAATATCAATATCGATATCTTCCTTGATTTGTTGAATATCATAATAAATTTCACCATTAGAAACATTTTCCAAATAATTTATGATATTGTTTCTTATTTCCTGCGCCAATAGATTATTAGTGCCGAGTAACTTTTTCTTTACAACTTGATATTTTGCTTCTTCTCTCTTTTTATTGTAATAATTAGCAATCTCTATTAATTTTCGACTGTAGAACGGTATTGCCAACTCTAAATCCAAAGGATCATTGAAATTCAACTGTGATAAGAATTTCTGTTCCTCTGTTGTGGAATATTTTAAATTTATTTCTTTTATGAAATCTCTATATCTCTCGACAATAACCAAAGAATCTTCTGATTCCTTCACATTCTTCACCCTGTTCCATCTTTTCAAGTATTGAATGTAAACATTTTGTAAGTTATCAACTGAATCTTCCGTTATTTTTATAAATTCTAAGAAAGAAAATGGTTGTGACGAATCCAAAGCATCGACAATATCGACATTTGGATTTGTGATGGATTTGGGAAGTGTGATGTTTAATACGTTCTCCATTTTTATTATTTAACCAGAGATAATGATTGATAGAGCGTATCACGTAATACAATTCCCATTGTGAAGTCTTTGTAAGACGGTGTGACATATTCACTGAAAATGTAATTACCGTTTTCATCCAAAATCGGATCATTATCATTATCTCTAATGATGTTTTCCGTAGATAACATGTCATATAACGTATTATCTTTGATTATGGTGTTGTCATACAGAGTATTGTCGAAAGTATCGACATATTCGAAAAATAGATAATATTTTTCTATATCTCCAAATTGGAAAGTATCAGGTAATACCAACGGCCATCCCCAATTTTGATTGTAGGATGATAATGCATAGACAGTATTTACAGTATATTCAACAGGCTGTTCAGTATTCAATAGGGAATATTTATTACTGAATTTTTCGAGTGCTACAATAGGGGTTCCAGCAGATACTACATAAGTATTCGTGTTTATTTCATCTCCGAGATTGATACCATATACACTCTTAGATGAATATCCTCTCAAATCGAAATTTTCTTTGAATTTGTTATTGATACCCAACAATTTATTGTTGCTGATGGAAAAAAGATCCAAAATTCTTTTAATTTTTTCTGGATAAGTGAAAGAATTGTCCTCAAACACATTATTCGATGCATTCAGCATTTTCATTTGTGAAATTAATGGGAATATCTCATTCCTATCAACATCTTGAATATTTTGAACAAAATTTGTTATTTTTTCGTATATCTTCTTACCGAGAGTGTCATAAGATGAAGTTGATGTTCCAAATATAGACCCAATAAACTCATCAAATAGCATACTATCATCCAAAAGAAATTCTTGGAATCTTAAATCCTTGAACATTTCAGTGGCATCGTAACTCTCATTCTTTTTCTCAACTGTTAAGAAATTCTGTGGATAAACATCAAATACAGATGTCTCACCATTCAAAGAGTATGCACTACCTTGAACTGATGATACTGATCCAGATACCGTGATTTTAACATCATTCATTTTGGTTGGTGATGTGAAACGTATGGTATTTCTCACTGCACCATTGAAAGAATCTTTAGCTGATATTGTATAATATTGAGATGAAATAACTTCGTTTGAAGATAACACCGTATATACTAAGTTTGAAGCAGAAAGAGGTTTAAAATTCTTAACTGTAAAGTGTTCCGAATCTTTAACTTTGATAACAAAGGGAATATCAACGTTTGAAAACTTTTGAGAATCTATGTTGAAAGAATCTTCCGCATAAAATTCACCATCCATACCATTTGAGGTAACACTGAAATTATCGACTTCATTGTTTTGGATGATATTAGCAGATAGAGACACTTTCAAATTGTTGTCCCATATGTTATTGTTTCTTTTATCAAAGAAAAGATCGATTTGCAACTTATTGACACTATCGTCTTTAAAATAGACTTGCTTGTTACCTGATAGACCAACATAAAACGCTGATACATCTGTAGAATTAGTCAATGTAATACTATTATTTGATATCTTAGCATATACTGGAACTGTATCTATTTCAATTTTATCAATCTCGATATATTCATATTGTTTTTTTGTCTGATTGTATATTTTTTCAAAAAAAGAATATGTGTTTCTTAAATGTCTGAACTTATCTGGAGTATCTTGGAAATAATACTCACTGCCACTTCCGCTTATTCTGTAGAATATGGTGGAAGGGGTAACATTACTTGGGTAAGTTGCTGAAGCAATTAAAGGACCTGAAATCTTTCCATTTTTCCATGTAATGTTATCATAATACGATGCATCTTCAAAGTCTATTCTAAAGGTGTTTACCAAGTAGTCTTTGATATCAACTGTTTTAATCGTATTTGATATAATAGCGTTTGAATAGCAATCGAAAATTGTTAGATTGGTATCATATTTTCCAGGCTTATCGTAATATTTGTTAGCAGTTAATGATGTGGAATACGTCCCATCACCGAAATCCCACAAAACTCTGATATATACAAAATTATTAACATTTGGTATAAATTTTAATGGTGTTTCCTTTAGAGCATATGCACTAAGAACTTGTTCGTTTTTGTAATCAACGATTTTAAAATCAAATTGTTGGTAATTACTCATTTACTATTGAAATTTTTTGATATATTGATTGAGGATTGAAGAAATAAGGGAATTTGAAGAATGGTAATGTCGTCGTTTGATTGATAATGAGATCATCAACATCCTCATAAATAGGATTCCATGATATAAATGAAATACCATTGAAGATCTCATTACCATTTCTTGTTCTTATATTGGCGACTCCTTCCAAACTTAATATGTCCGATGTCAGCGATGAAATATCCAGCTTTTGCCCTAAGACATTTCTTGAACTATCGAAAAACGACAAGATGATGTCACCAACTTTCTTTTTCAAATTTTCAGGATTTGTTTTAGAATCGTTTCTACGAACAATTTCTAATTTACTCGTATCCAAGACGCTTTTGTTAGCGACACCATTAGTAAATCCAATATCGAAAGCGACATAAATTGGATCACGAGGGACTACTTCGTGGCTTAAAATTTTTCTATCTTTTGTTTTTTCAATGATCAAATTTTTCAAACTATTTGACAGAAACGGTGGATATGTGCCATCATCTTTTAGACTAAATTTGGGAACACAAAACACGTTTACATTATTGAAGTCACAAGAATCTGCAAAATTTACTTGATTTATGATTACTCTGTTTGATTTATTGGGATCAACACAGATTTTGTAGAAATAATCAATGTAACTATCAATAAAAATTTTGTTATTAACAGTCTTAACAGAAGAAATGATATTCGATATCTCTTTGTTCAAGAAAGTATCATAATCATCCTCAGTTACCAATTTTATTTGAGAATTTAAATATTTGGGAACGTTGTTTTTGATTTGCTCAACACTTTCTGCTTCCGATATAGCAGTGGAATTGTCTGTATTGGTGAAATACAGAAACGAATTGTTTACAGAATCAATGACATTTTCACTGTTGGAAGTTGTAGTATCATTATAGATTTGAGTGAATATAGTGGAGTTGAAATTGAACAATTTGTTACCATTGATAGCACCTTTGCTGATAATACCATTGAGGTTATCACTCAGGATGTAATAAATTGCAACTTCATCACCAGATTCAATTTTTTTACCGAAAACACCATTACCGAATTTGACTTCATAGAACCCTGAGTCGTTCAGGCGAACACTATAGTAACGATCATCGTTTTTAGCGAGGAAAATATTATCCAATTCTTGGTATTCATACCATTTACCATCACTCTGCTCTTTAACATACACGCTGATAGTCCCATCAGCAATAAATCTGGTATCATTGGTATCGACTCTATTAACTACTACAATCGGGAGAGTTTCAAATTCATCACCATTTGCAGTGTATATTGGATATTCACCAACTGTGCCTTGATAAAGGATTAAATTATTTTTAATACTATCAATATCCTGAGAACCAGTAATTGACTTTTCAAAATTGAAATCTTCCAATATCGTGTATTGGATTTTATCAACCAAGAAATATCCATATTTTCTTAATGTGTAATTACCAACTCCCAAAGAATTGCTTGCCACACATGACACAGGAACTAGAGATGTTTGTTTACCAGTTGGTTTATACCCGATCAAATTTACGATTTTGTTGATGTTCTCATAAATCGTAGCTTGAGAGAACATACTCTCCGAAGCTGTCTGGTTCAAATAAAACAGTAAAACATGGTAACTAAAAGCGATGATATCAATAAAAGAAGCTAAGTTACTTCCCTCATAATTCTGATCAGTGAAATTAGAATTTTCATTCAATTTTTGAATGATGAAATCTTTGAGAGAAAGCGCATCGAAATTGATGTAAGCGTTTTTCGGTAAATTGTATTCAATAGATTCTTTCATTTTTTATTATTTAGAGGATAGTGTAACCGATGGTATTTAATTTTGATTTGATACTTAAACCTTCCACATCTAAAGATGGAATATTGATTTGTAGAAAAATTCGATATTCCTGTGCATCAGGATCAGCAAATACCGAAACATTTGTCACTGTAATTCTTGGTTCTAAAAGAGGTAATCTGCTTGAGATGTCATCTTCGATGATTTCTGAGGTATAATCATCCACAGGTTCAAACAAAAATCTTCTCAGATCAATACCAAAGGTAGGATTCAATATCTTTTGACCAGGTGCTGTCAAGAAACAATTAACAATACTATTTTTAATCGCTTCGACATCGAATATAGCTTGAATATCCTTCAAATTCTCTTTTCTATTCAATTGGTTATTGTAAGAATAAGCTGGCTTGAGGTCAAAATCGACATCTTTATACAAATATCCTGAAGAACTTGCATTTTTCTGTGCTTTCGACTTTTGAAGAGATGATATTTTAATACTCACATTATTATTTAATTGATGACTAAATAATCATATGCCTAAGATTTCCCAATATGATCCAGCAACAACACCTTTATCTGGTGGTGAGACTTTTATTTTGAATCAAAGAGGGGTGACATATAATACTCCTTTAAGCTCTATCAAAAATTATACGGATACCACAGTTCGTGGCTTATCATCCAACTGGCAAAGCACTGCGACCACTTTCCGTGCTAATTCCGCTAATTATGCGAAAGTGAACGTTGATAACAATTTCTCATCGACACAGACATTTGCTTCGAGTGCGATCAACATAGGTAGCCTACCTATCAATACACCAATCTTAAATAGTTTTTTTGTAGGTTACGCTGCTGGGGTTGGTGCTACAAATGCGACTGATTCTAACTTTGTAGGTAGATATGCTGGGTTTGGTGTTATAAATGCATATTCTTCTAACTTCATAGGTCTTTACTCTGGTAACGGTGCTACAGGTGCAAATAATTCTAATTTTTTAGGTGGTGGTGCTGGTAGTAGTGCTGATAATGCAAATAATTCTAATTTCTTAGGTAATGGTGCTGGTAACGGTGCTACAGGTGCAAATAATTCTAATTTTTTAGGTAGTGGTGCTGGTAGTAGTGCTGATAATGCAAATAATTCTAATTTCTTAGGTAATGGTGCTGGTAGTAGTGCTGATAATGCAAATAATTCTAATTTCTTAGGTAATGGTGCTGGTAGTAGTGCTATCAATGCAGCTAATTCCAATTTCTTAGGCTATAATGCTGGTTTTCAAGCTGATGATGCGAATAATTCCAATTTCTTAGGAAGATATGCTGGTCTTAATGCTACCAATGCAAGTAATTCTAATTTCTTTGGTCTTGAGGCTGGTGAACGATGCGAAGAGGCATATAATTCTAATTTCTTTGGTCAGAGGGCGGGTAGTGGTAGCACTGGCATTTATGCCGTATATGCAAATAATTCCAATTTCTTTGGTTTTGATGCTGGTTATAAGGCTAAATTTGCGAATCATTCTAATTTTTTAGGTCAGAAGGCTGGTAATGATGCTACCTATGCGAATAATTCTAATTTTTTAGGTTATAATGCTGGTAGCGGTGCTATAAATGCAAATAATTCTATTTTTATAGGGCAGAATGCTGGTCTTAATGCTACTGATGCAAATGATTCTATCTTCATTGGTTCAAATTCTGGTGCATCTTTATCAGGTTGTATTGCTTTAGGTAATGGTGCTGTTCCTACCGCACGGAATCAACTCGTTCTTGGATCAGCATCAGTACCTCTATCCACGACAAACGGTGATACTGCTTTAGTTGTGAGAATAAATGGTGTTTTGAGAAAAATTGCCTTTCTTCCTGCCTAATATAGACTAAATCTTAGGATGAAAGAAATATTTTTTGTTGGAGGTCTACCAAGATCTGGTAGCACACTACTCATGAACTTATTGGCGCAGAATGAAAACGTATTCTGCACTCCTACCTCTGGCTTGCCAAATCTATTAAACAGTATCAAGGTTTCTTGGTCTAATATGCTGGAACATCGTGCTGATAAGAATGCTTCTGCTGATGAAAATTTGAAAAGAATACTCAATACAGTATTTTATAATTACCACAACACCGAAAAACCATACATCTTTGATAAGTCGAGAGCATGGGGTCATAATATAGAAATGATCGAAACAATAACAGGTAAAAAAGTTAAAATTATTGCCCCTGTTAGAGACATTAAAGATGTTTTAGCTTCTTTCGAGTCTTTATATAGAAAAGGTTCATATAAATTCCCACCTCAAGGTCCGATGCCTCAATGTGTGACAACTCAAGGTAGGGTGCAACACTGGGGTAGCCTACAAGGTGAAGTGGGATCGGCATATGCGATTCTACAAGATGCCTTTTTAAGAGGTTACAGCGATAGGTTTCTTTTGATTGATTATGATTACCTTACACATAATCCAAAATATGTTATGGATAGAGTTTGGGAATTTTTGGGTATTCCTAAAATTGAACACGATTTCAATAATATAGTCAATAAGACACCAGAGGATGATACAGTGTATAATTACGTTGATCTACACACGATAAAAAATTCTATTATACCTTCCAATTCTAAAGCAAATGAGATTTTAGGAGAAGATATATGTAAAACATTAAAAGGTTACGAATTTTGGAAAAATTTAGCTAAATAATAATATGTCATTATTAGGAGACAATACAATACCATTACGAGTGCCAGTGCCAAAGAAGGTTAGACTGGAAAATACAACCAGACGTATTAAAGAATTATCGAAAAATTGCTTTAACAATTTGGTTAAAACCCAGAGAGGTGGTATTGATCTCATGTGGAATCATGAAAACTTAACCCCTCAAGAAATTATCGATGAATTGGGAGTTGATGTATTCAAAATCTTTCATTTCCATGCTAAATTGACACAATTCATTTCAGAATTGGCACAATTTGATGGTTCTACTGTTGAATTGAAATATCCAACTAATTCATTCGATATGGATGTTAATGCTGGAACTGTAACTGTAACCGATCAACCATATCAACCATAATTTATGAGAAAAAAACAAACAACACTAGGAGATGTTTACGGGGAAATGCTTAAAAGCGTTAAAACCGTTGTGAATGAGAATGCTCAGGAAAATATCAACAAATCCAAAAAAATTCCTAAAATGTCAAAAAATGCATTCAATGATAAAATGGGTATCCAAAAAGGTGGACCGACAGAAGCAGATGGCTTCCATAAAGCATTGAACGATGATTATTGTGGTTGTGATGAAGAAGACAACGAAGAAAAACAATATGATAGAATTTCTGAAATCGAGGAAAAATTAAAAAATCCTAATCTATCCGATAAAGAAAAAGCTTCTCTTGAGAAAACTCTCAAAAATATGAAAAAAGATATGCAAAGAGAAGAAGCTGAAGAAAATATTGTTAAAGAATCTAAAAAAATTGCAAGAGAAAGACTAAATACTTTTATGATGAAAAAATCTACATTTGATAAATTGTTTGAATCTGTTATGGGTGGTAGCGAAGATGCTGAAAACGCTGCATTGGGTCTTAGCAATGCTCCAACTGATGACGAATTCGGTGATGACATGGGTGATGAAGATATGGGCGATGAAGACATGGGTGATGAAGTTACCTTTACTCTCGACCGTGCTACTGCTCAGAAACTTCATGATGTTCTTATGGGCGTTCTTGGAGGTGAAGAAGACCTCGGTGACGAAGGAGATGATCTCGATTTCGATGTAGAAGGCGATGAAATGGATGAAGAAGGCGATATGTATGACGACGAAGAGGAATACGACGAAGACGAACAAAACTTTTATCCTACCGATGAAGTTGGTAACGATGGAACGATTGGTGCTAAAAACTCCAAAGACGGTTCTCACAAACTTCAATCCAAAAACAACAAAGTTGGTGGTCGTCCACAACCTAAGAATCAAGGAACCAAAGTAACTGGAACCACTGATAAAGTTGGTAACGATGGTGATTATGGTCATGCTCTGCATGGTGCAAAACAACCAAATTACGGCAAACAAAACAAAGTGTCTGATTTGAGACAGTCGGAAGATTTCTTCCGCTAATAATTTCTAGAAAAAAATAAACTCAAGAAGGGAGAATCGTGGTGATTCTCCCTTTTTTCTTAAATAGTAATATGGAATCTTTTCTGGAATTTTTCGAAAAACACAACGGTGTCATATTAGAATACCGCCACAAAGATGCTTTCGGGAATATTAAACAAAGTCTAGTCAATCCTGACAACAAAAAAGGTGGTAGCGATATCGTCCGTATGGTTAATAGAAAAAATATCTCAACTGAAGGACCATATCAAAAGATCAGAAGCAATGGTCAAATTTTGATTGGTGATGAATTATTAAAAGAGTTGGGATCTTTGGGTGGTATTGAATTTGAAGATGGTAAAGAAATCAAAAGAAAGAATTCCAATCAAGTTATAAAAATGTTTACCAATCTTCATGGTCAACAATGCGGAAAAATCATAGAAATTAAAAAATAATGGCTGGATGTCCTACAATACCTTTATCATGCTTAACACCTGAGAAAATTTTCGCTGGTGTATATCGTCCTAATTGTGGTGGATTCGCTGATCCATCTAATTTCCAAGCAGAAAGAGCAATTTTTAATTCTCAATTTGGAGAACTCATCAATAACTATGGTGTGACAATTGGTTATATGGTCAATACTTTTGAACCAGACCAAATGAATTCTATTTATGGAGAACATACCACGATGTATTGGTTGAGTGCAATGGAAATCAAAGCATATATCCAAATGGAGAATGGTTCTCCAATTTATGCTTTGGCTGGTATGGACTCCCCTGATACTTTAACATTGTATTTACACATCGATGAATTTGAGACAAAATTCGGTTCTTTGAGTTATTTCCAAAATCATCCAGTAGAACCCAAATCACAGGACAAGATTATCGTTTATCCATTTGGATGTGATAGACCTAATGGTAGAAGTGCTAAGATATTTGAAGTGACAGAGGCGATGGACGAAGATCAGTCAGAACTCAACCCTGCAATGGGTCATTATGTATGGAGACTGAAAGCAGTTCGTAGTGAACACAATTTCGTTACCAATGAACCTAGAGAAGCATTCAATCAACAAAATGCTGATAATTCTTACTTCGGTAAAATATCTTCAGTATTGTTCCCTGAATTATCCAGTGCTTTGAGTGCCAATAAGATCTATACGGAAAATTCCGATGATATTGTGAGAAATGAGATATTCCCACCATCTACAGGAGGTAGTGATGGGAGTATATATGGTAATTACTTTTAATTATGGCTGCTAAAAGAAAAAGACAGGAGTATATGGGTAATCCCAATCTCCCAACTGCTGATGCAGTGTTTGAATATACACCAGAAATGGTGATGGAGATAGAGAAGTGTAAGGAATCTCTTTTATATTTCGCATCAAATTACTTTTATATTATTGATCCCGATGAAGGTAAGAAAGTCATTCCTTTGTTTGATTATCAAGAGAGACTGTTAGAAGCTTTTGATGAACACCGATTCAATATTGTTCTATCATCGAGACAGAGTGGTAAAACGACGATTGCTACTGCATTGGCACTACACGAAGCTTGTTTCAAAGACCATAAAAACATCGTTATCGTTGCTAACAAAGAGGAAACTGCTAAAAACATCTTCAAACGAGTCCGACTAGCTTACATGGAATTGCCTAACTGGTTGAAGCCAGGTATTAAAAAATGGGGTGATACTGGATTGGAATTAGCAAATGGTAGTAGCATTGAGATTTCAACTACTACTGGTAATGCTGCAAGGGGTAAAACAATTAACCTATTGTTGTTGGATGAGCTTGCTTTCATCGAACCAGAGAGTATTGTAGAAGACTTCTGGAGATCGGTATATCCAACAATTTCTCGTGCTAGAACATCTAGGATTCTTATCACATCAACCCCAAATGGTGTTGGGAATCTATTCCATCGTCTATATATCGGTGCAACCAAAAAGGAAAACAGATTCCATTATGAGCGTATTGATTGGTGGGAAGTTCCAGGTCGTGACGAAGAGTGGAAACAAGAACAAATCAAAGATTTGGGTTCTTATGAAGCATTTAATCAGGAATATGGTAATGAGTTCTTGGATAATAGCCAACAGTCGATTGACGAAGCATTATTCGATAAATTAAAATCGGAATGCTCTGAACCAAAACATATTCTTAAAGATGGTCACTATAAAATTTGGGAAGAGTATGATCAGGAAAAAATATATGCCATTGGTGGTGACGTTGCGGAAGGTGTCGGATTGGATGCATCTGTTTTGGAAATCTTTGATATCACCAATCCAAAAGAAATCGTGCAAGTTGCTGAATATGTCAACAATAAAATCGGTCCATCAGAATTCACGAATGTGGTCAATGAAATTTGTGGTCATTGGGGTAATCCTCTGCTACTCATAGAGAGAAACAACCAAGGATCAGGTGTTTGTGATCGATTGGCAAACGAGTTCATGTATCAAAATCTGGTTTCTTGGGGTGCGAAAGAAGCACACAAAAACAAACAGAATGGTATGATTTCTCATATCAATACGAAATATAAAGCAGTGCTTAATATGCGATATTTTGTCAATGAAACAAGAGCAGTATCTTTCCGTTCGATAGATTGTTTGAAAGAATTCAAAACATTTGTTCGATATTCAAATGGTTCTTGGAAAGCAAAAGCAGGAGAACATGACGATAGAGTTATGGCAACTGTTTGGATGCTCATGGCATTGTATAATGATATCACCGAATTATATTTTGAAATTGATGAGCTAGACGATTGTGATAAACCATTGGTTATCAAACCAATCGACCAAGGACTATTCAAATACAAATCATCCACATCCATATACACCAATGAAGAAGTGGCTAAAATTGAAAATTCTAACTTAGCACCAATGCTTTTTAGTGGTTCAGGTTCAATGGCAGCTAGTGACATGGCAGATTTGGAAGCACAGGGATGGTTCTTACCTGAAGGTTCTATCAATTCCAATCCTGATAGGAATATTTCTTATGAGCAATGGGATGCAATGAATAAATATTTCGGTTGAAATTCATCATCGTGATGATAATATCATTATATGAGATATACATCAGACAATATTACAGAATTGAGTGATAATGAATATATGGTATTCGGATCAAATAAATCGGGAAGACACGGACTTGGAGCCGCTAAAACAGCGCATAAGAAATTCGGTGCAGAATATGGAGTTGGAGAAGGATTGACTGGTAGATGTTATGCTCTTCCCACCAAAGGCTACAATTTATCTAAAATGTCTTTAGCGGAAATCAAAAACCATGTAGATGTTTTTCTAAAATTTGCCAAGGATAATCCCGATAAGACATTTCTCGTTACACAGATTGGTTGTGGATTAGCTGGACATAAACCAAAGGATATCGCACCAATGTTCGAGGAGCGAACGGGGAACGTGATTATACCAAAAGAATTTGATATTATTTAATTTCCTATGATTAAATAATATCATGTCAACTCCCGTAGTCCAAAGCTTTCTTAACAGAACAAGAAAAGACAAATTCCTTCTGGTATTTGATCTACCCCCAATTCTCAAGAAGATCCAATCAAATTACACGAGAAATGACAATACGATCATCCCTGATAGTGTGCAGTTCAGCATCTATGGGACAATGGTTCCAGGTCTGACAATTAAAGCGATTGCGACTCGATATGCTGGCGATACTCTTTATGTGTCATCTCACTCCAAAGATCCATATCCTCCTGTAAATGTAAAATTTAAGGTGGATTCTGGCTATAATAATTATTGGGCAATTTATCAATGGTTGAACTTACAACATGACCAAAAAACAGGACAATTCAATGCAAAAGGAATTGTAGTCGATGGTAATTTCTCCGATTACCAAACAGATATCACGATGTATGGTTTGGATGAATATGATAATAAAGTAATCCAATTTAAATATACTAAAGCTTTTGTAACATCAATTGATGAATTGGCATTTTCTCAGAACGAGACGGGTGAAATGGAGATTGAAAGTGGATTTACCTTTGTTTTCTCACAAATGCACATCAATTTGTTAGGATGTGACAGATATAATCAGACTCTTTCTTAAATAGGAAATTTTTGTTCGGTATTTGCTAAATAATTATATGCAACGAACAATCAATAGCCCAGGAGTAGAAATTTTCGAAAGAGATTTGAGTCTCATCGCACCAACAAATGTTGGTACTAACGTTTTCGTGACTGGTTTCACCTCACAAGGTCCATCAGATGAAGTGATCAAAATCACTACTAGAGACGAATTGGATTCGATTTACGGCACACCAACGAATAGTGCTGAAAGATATTTTTATTATACTGTAAGAGAACTTCTGAATTCTCCTGCCAACATCTACACTTTCCGCATTCCTTATGGTAGCGGTTCTGGTGATGGATTCGGTACACAACACACTGCACTGGTTTATCCAGTAGTTGCAGTATCTAATTCTGGTTCTCAGACTACATCTGTTAGTAGCTTTGATTTGTCTATAAATTATAATGGAGCTTTGAAAGCATCTCCTCTTTCTGGTTCAGCTTTTAAAATTCAAACATCTAGAGGGCAATCAAAAACTGTTGTGTTTAAAATTGGTAGTGATAATCCTTACAGACAAGGAGATATCGTGGTTCCAGTGGCAGAATCTTTCACTATATCACAGGTGTTGACAGCTATTGGAAACACCCTACCATTATCTGCAACAGATTTAACCGTTTCACTTGGCACAAATACTTTTACAGTAAAATTATCAGGATATGTTCCATTGACGATTACCCCTTCAGTAAGTTCTTCTATTTTAGCTGGCTTAGATGATGAGGGTGATGTATTTACAATCTCCTCTAATACAATAAATTCATTCCAATTAGGTGAAATTGTTAATTCCACCCTTAATATGTCTTCAGGGACATATTTCCTCGGAAAACCTTATCAAGTCAGTCTCACGGAAGCTGAATTTGCTCAAGCCATGGAAGGAACACTCTTTGATTGGAGTTCCACTGCTGCTGCCACATCCTCTTTTGAAGGAACTAAATCTTCCGCTATTAGCAGTATGGGTGGTGCTGGTATCATTATCTTTGACAAAGCACAAACCACAATCAACAGCCAATTTGAAGGTTATTATGTGGGTATTGCGGACAACGTGAATCATAATCCAGCATCCAACTTCGATGCTGTCACCCGTGCATACACCAATAGCCTCACTGCTGATGTTGTTTCAAATTATACACAGATTCCTAACGGAACTCTACAATTCAATCTCTCAGCTACTGCCAATGGTGCATCTAACAGTATTTCCCAAGTTATGGAGAATCTTACAGACTACAACATTGATGGTAGGGAAGATGATGACCTTCTGAACATTGGTGTCTTTAAGCTCCGCAAGAGCATTTATGCTACGGAAGCGTTCAAGCTGGATTATGTGCTTGATGATCGTATCGTTGGTTCGATTGATTCATTCCGTACTCAACTCAATCCTTCTGGTGGTCCATCTGTCCCATTCTTCTTGGAAACTCAAGATACGAATGCTCGTAATGTGGAAATCATGGTCAACCCATATATCTCCAACAAGTTCACCCAATCCTCTCTGGATTCTTCGGGTAATCCAATTAAGAAAATTCGTGTCCTCACAGAATCTCTTTTGGACACGAATTTTTCTGAAATTTCTGCTGCTGTTGGTGTCACCCAACAAGCACTTTCAGATGTTTCGAATATACTAAATACTGCAAATGCTCTGTATCCTCTTGGTGCATATAGCCCAACTAAAATTACACAGAAATTGCTTGGAAGCATTCCAAGTAAAATCAATCGTGCTTTGGAAAGTGTTAAAAACGATGAGATTTACGACATTGATGTCGTAGTCGAAGGTGGTCTTGGAACAGTGTTCACAATGGCATCTGCCGCTGGAACAACTTATTACGATGATACTCTATACAATCCTGCATTGAAAGCGAAAGTCGATTCTCTTAGAACATCACAAGATATTTTCAACGATGCGGTTGCTACCGATCTTCGTGGAAGCTACAGTGCAGTCTTCAATCAATTTGAGAATTTCTGTAACCTCCCAAGTAACACTGGTGGTCGTGGTGACTGTATCTTCATTGCTGATCCAATCCGTCATATTCTTGTGACTGGAAGAAACAGTAAGATTCTTACTGACAAAACCAGAAACTTCCAATTGGACGTTTATTGGGCAATGAGACACCAATTTGAATTGGAAAATACGTCTTACGCTGCTACCTATGGTAACTGGGTGCAAGCTTATGATGATTTCACTGGTGAGAAAGTTTGGATTCCATTCTCTGGTTATCAAGCTGCTATCATGGCTCGTAGCGATGCTGCTGAATTCCCATGGTCTGCTCCTGCTGGATTCACTCGTGGTCTTGTAACCAACGCTTTGGACATCGCTATCAATCCTAATCAGAAACAACGTGATGAACTTTACAAAGTTAATATCAACCCTGTTATGTTCTCTGCATCTCAAGGAATCGTGGTATTCGGTCAAAAAACGATGTCTCGCAAACCAAGTGCATTTGATCGTATCAATGTTCGTAGATTGTTCCTTGCTCTGGAAAGACCTACCAAGAAAACAGCACAATTCTTCGTGTTTGAACCTAACAATGAATTCACTCGCACCAGATTGGTCAATACACTAGACCCAATCTTCAAAACTGCGAAAGAAAACGGTGGTTGCTATGATTACTTGATCGTCTGCGATGAAAGAAATAATACACCACAAGTCATTGACAGCAATGAACTGAAAGTTGATATTCTAATCAAACCAACGAGAACTGGAGAGTTCATCCTCTGCACCTTTACGGCGACTAGATCTGATGCAAACTTTGATGAGTTGATCTAATCTAAATACTGAATAATATTCAAATCCTGATTGGTTTTTACTGATCAGGATTTTTTTTATTGAAATTTTTGACAAATGACTAAATAGTATTATGGCTGGAACTACTATTTACAATTTAGGTAAAGCAACTGAATATGATCAATACCCTGCTATTTATATTTTAAAAAATGAAATAAATGGGAAGGTTTATATCGGAGAAACTATGAATCTGAGACAGCGAGTATATTCATATCATAAATCGAATATAGATACTCCTAGACCCATATTGAGAGCTATTAATAAACATGGTTTAGAAAATTTTTCCTTCGAATATCAATATTATCCTGACATGTCTAAGGACGAATTATTGGATATTGAAGAGAGATTAATAAAAGAACACAATAGTTTAATGAGTGGAAACGGATACAATGTTTGTTCAAGAGGGCAAAATAGATATTCAGCAACACAATCTCTTGAAGCTCGTAAAAAAAGAAGTGAAATTTTTAAAGGGAGAGTCATCACAGAAGAATGGAGAGAAAACATATCCAAATCTAAAAAAGGTGAAAATCATCCTATGTATGGTAAAAAAATGTCAGAGGAGACGAGGAAAAAAATGGGCGATTCCAGAAGAGGTGAGAGAAATGGGAGATATGGGAAGAAAATGTCTGAAGAAGCTAAAAGAAAAATGGTAGAAAATTTACCAAATAAAGTATGTGTATCACAATATACAAAATCTGGTGAATTTGTTAAATCTTATTTTTCTATAGCTGAAGCTGCGAAACAAACTGGAATAGATAGTCGTCATATAAGTGCGGTGTGTAATAATAAAAATAGAAAAACATCTGGTGGTTATATTTGGAAAAAAGACACACTTCATCACTAAATACTATTATGCCAACAAGTATTGAAAATTTTATGTCACAGGCGATGCAAAAACAATTTGCTCGCGACTTCCTCTTCCGTGTTAAACAAATCGACATCACAGGACTCTCCTTGAATGGTGAGACTGATCTTGTTTACGCTAAAACAGCTACTTTTCCTGGAAGAGATATTGAAAACAAACAGGTGAATTATTCAGGTCAAACTTTCAATATTCCTGGAAAATCTAGCTATCCAGGTTCTGAAGGTTGGTCTGTAGAATTTTATCTCGATCAAAATTTGGATATCAGAGAGAAACTTGAAAGAGCAAGTAGAGTTCTTTTCGACAATGAAACCACCACTGGTAATATTTGTATGCCAGGATATGAGTCTGTAATCACTTTGGATGTTCTTCAAATTCCTTGCCAAAGAGGTTCTAATGTGACATCGGGTAGTGAAATGCAAGTCGGTAGAACCATTCAATTGATTGGTGCTTCTCTTAGAAGTATCAGTGAAGTTTCTTATGAAATTGCTGATGGAACTGGTGAAATTAAAACATTCACTGCGACTTTCGCGTATCATTTCTATCGTGGACTGGTCTAAGTGATTAAGTAATTACATGTCCAACCCACAGATTGAAGATTTTCTCCAAGCGTTCTCAGGGGACGCTAGATACTGTCTTTCTATACCAGTATTATGGTCAGTATCTATTGATGGAGTGTCTAATGATTCTATAAATCAGTATTTACAATTGGCGCAGGAAAAATGGAGAGCTAAGATCACTCCTAATTCCATGACAAAAAATGGTAATATTTTACCAGCACAATCAGTGACAATTCCAACTGAAGGTGCTAACTTTGGTTCCAGTTCAATTGGTGAAAATAGTGGTGGATTTTTACCAGGATATGTGTTGAATAACAGACAAGATTTCTTATCACGTAGCTTTTCCGTGAACTTCTTGGAAACACGTAAAGATTTGGAGCATGAATACTTTAGACCTTGGATCATAGCTTTATCAATAAAAGGTTTGATCGAAGCAGGTGCAAATCTCAAAGCTGATATCACAGTAAAACAATACACGAATGGTGGCGAATTGAGAAAAGGTTATATCTTTAGAAAAGCATTTCCAACTGGTGTTGAAGGGTTTACGATGGATTATCAGAATACAGAATTCCCTGTGAAATCTGTGACATTTGCTTGTCAGAATTACGAACAGATTGCTGTGTAATGAGGATAACGATCAACGATATAAAAAAATGTTTGGAGGAAGATGAGGACTTCTTCAT